>ENA-UOOE01000326-UOOE01000326.1-fermentation-metagenome-genome-assembly--contig:-NODE-326-length-49071-cov-12.820426_pt1 | contig 49071 bp, 34 predicted proteins | sample MGYA00245776_ERZ724021 | MGnify/ENA primary metagenome ERZ724021 (study PRJEB28704, sample SAMN03018321) | fermentation metagenome | biome: anthropogenic terrestrial biome; feature: soil; material... | reverse complement strand
CAGGCGAGTTCCGTCTCGGCGACTTTTCCCTGCCGGATCAACTCAAGGATCTTTCCCTTGTAACAGGCGATCTCGAAGATGTTCCCATTCGCCAGTTCCTGGATCTTCTTCAGGCCGAGAATATCCAGGGATGCACGATTCGCGTTGAGAACGACCCCCTCGGCCGTAAAGAAAATGATCCCGCTGGGAACAGTCTCAAAGATCGTCCGGATCTTCTTCTCCGAGTTCTTCAGTGCTGTCTCGGTGTTCTTCCAGGCCGTGATGTCCTGCAGGCTGATCATGATCCCCGGCTTTCCCACATGAGAGACGGTCGGGGCAAACTCGATGTGGTATATGTGATTCGTGCTGTCCTCGATATACTGCATGTCGGAGAGGTAGGTCCCGGACTGCCAGACCCTCTCGATATTCCGCATGATGGCCGGGTCCGAGAAGATACGGAGGTTCAGGTCGAAGAGAGGGACGCCTATGACGTTTCTCTCGCGGTGAATGCCGAGAGTCTTGATGAAACTCGTATTCACCATAAGAATATGGAGATCCGCGTCCAGGATAACGATCGCGTTCGAGAGGCGGTCAAAGAGCTCCGAGAGCGGGACCCGCGGTGCCGGGGTGTATAACTTCGATCTCCCGAACCGCTGCATGCTCACGTCTCCGCTCGACTGGAGTACCTCGAGATACTTGGAGACGGTGGCCCGGTTCATCCCGAGTTCGCGGGCGAGTGCAGATATAGAGAGACCCCGCGGCGAATGGTCTTTGAGGAGATCGATGATCCTGCTGAACTTATCCTGGTACTCGTTCATAGGTGCTGCTCCACAGGTTTTCCGGACTTGCATCCGGCAGGAGATCTACACAGACAATTGGGTAGAATCGGTAATTATCTTTCGGAGTCGATGGGAAATTCCGGCCGGCCGTGTCCTGCAGCGGCCAGCCGGGAGGCGCCGCCACGGCAGGCGCGGCTTTAGGTCGGAGAGACCCGGGAATCGCGCTGTTCCCACCTGTCAGGAAACAATGTTTTATACCCCTGCAAAGAGCATCTTCAACTGAAGGCACCATGAACAACAGACTCATGGACTCTCTGGATGCGACAATAGAACGCGGCCGCACCGATCTCGACGCGAGGATGCAGGCACTCGCCGGGAAGCTCGCCTACGCCGAGACGGCGTACGCCCTTCCCGTGACCTACGCCGTCACCGGGATTGCCGTGCGTGATGCGGACGGAGCACGCGAAGCATACGGACAGTCCGGCAACAACCTCCTCGTCGCCTGCGAATGCCTGATGGCCGGCGAAAGCGGTGTCGCGAGCCCTTACACCGGGTTCATCCCGGACGCGGTTCTCCGTGGGCTCGGCTACACCCTGGTCGACGGGAGTATCACCGGTCTCGGCCTCCTCGTCGGGACGCCGGAGAGCTCCGATGCTGTAGCGGCGATCTGCCGGGAGATGCAGGAGAAGTCTCTGCTCACCTTCCTTGCCGGCGGGGTCGTGGAGGCGCTCTCCGGCGCCGGCGTCCGCCTGGGGCTGGATTACCGTCTGGTACCGCTCGGACCGCACAGCGCCCGCGGCATCCATTTCGCCGACGCCGTCGCCCGAATCGCGATGATGTTCGGCGGGGTGCAGCCGGGAGACGTTCACTCCCTGCTCAGATACGCCGCGGAGCGGGCGAAGGCGTTCGTGATCGCGTTCCCCGGCCTCACCGACGAAGAGGTTGCGTTTGTCGATGCCCTGAGGATACTCGGGATACCGATCCTCGCGGCCGGCGATGGCTACGGGGGAGGGGAATGGGTACCGGTCGCTCCCGCCGATGCGGTCCGGACCGGGATGGACCTCCGCGGGATCCGGGTCACGGTCACGGCGATCCCGATCCCCATGGCCTGCTCGCCCGCGTTCGAGGGGAAGAGCATCCGCAAGGAGGAGATGTACGTGGAGTTCGGCGGCAGCAGGACCCCCGCCTTCGAGCTCCTCCGGATGCGGCCCAAGGAGGAGGTCGAGGACGATGCGGTCACCGTCGTCGGGCCCGACGTGGACGACGTTCCGGAAGGCACCGCCCTCCCGCTCGCGATCCTGGTGGACGTCGCCGGCGCGAGGATGAAGAAGGACTACGAGCCGGTGCTTGAGCGGCGGATCCATAACTTCATCAACTACGGCGAGGGGTCCTGGCACGTTGCGCAGCGGGACCTCATCTGGGTGCGGCTCTCGAAAGAGGCGGTGGCAAAAGGCGTCAAGATCCGGGACCTCGGGACGCTGCTCGCCCACAAATTCAGGATGGAGTTCCCGGATCACATCGATGCGGTCCAGGTGACGCTGGTCACCGACGAACAAAAGGTCACGGAGATGCTCGTGGAGGCACGCGAGACCTATGCAGCGCGGGACGAGCGGATCGCCGGCATGAAGGACGAGGATGTTGGGACCTTCTACTCCTGCACCCTCTGCCAGACGTTCGCACCGAACCACGTCTGCGTCATCACCCCGGAGCGGCCGGCGCTTTGCGGGGCGATCACCTGGCTCGACGCCCGGATCGCCTACGAGATCACTCCCGCCGGGGCGAACCAGCCGGTCGAGAAAGGAGAGGTGGTCGATGCCGTCTACGGGGAGTTTGCGGGGGTGAACCGATTCGTCAAGAAAGCGTCCCACGGCGAGGTCGACCGGATCTCCCTCTACAGCATGGTCGAGAACCCGATGACCGCCTGCGGATGCTTCGAATGCATCGCGGCCGTCGTCCCGGAGGTGAACGGAATTCTCATCGTCAACCGGGACTATACGGGGGATACGCCGCTCGGAATGACCTTTTCGACGCTCGCCGGGACGATTGGCGGAGGTGCGCAGACGCCGGGGTTCATCGGCATATCGAAGAATTACATCCTGAGCGACCGGTTCCTCCAGGCCGAGAACGGTATTACGCGGGTGGTCTGGATGCCGTCCTCCCTGAAAGAAGAACTCGAAGACCGGCTGCGGGAGAAACTCGCCGGGCAGGGGATGACGGACCTCTTTGAGAAGATCGCAGACGAGGTCTCGGCACCGACAATCGAGGACCTGGTCGCATTCCTCGAACGCGTCGATCATCCCGCGCTCACGATGAAGTCGCTGATCTAGGAGGGAATGACGCGTGATAGACAGCAATGAACCCGGATCGGCGATCCGGGAGGTGCGTCTCGGCGCCACGCGGGCTGAAGGAGGGACCCGGGAGGTCTCCTATGTGATCGGAGGCGAACGGGGTCTGCCGTTCTCCCGGGAAGAACCGGGCAGGTTCCTCGTGGCGCTCGAAGTCTGCGACGACCCCCGGTTCTGGCCGCAGGTGGTCCGCGACTATGTGGGCGACCTCGCGAACAACCCGGATGAGTGGGCACGGGCCGCGGAGCGCACCTACGGCGCGGATCTCGTACGGCTGAACTTGACCAGCACAAAACAGCGTGGATTCGATGCATTTTCCGAGATCGCCGCGACGACGGAGCGGGTGCTTGCGGCGACGACCCGGCCCCTGATCATCGAGGGGAGCAACGAGCCGAACCTCGACAGCGAGGTCTTCCGCCGCTGCGGAGAGGCGGGAGAGGGCGAACGGCTCCTCCTCGGAACCGCGGAAGCCGACCGCTACCGGAGCGTCGCCGCAGCGGCGCTGGCATACGGTCATGCGGTGATCGCCCAGTCGCCCATCGACATCAACCTTGCCAAGCAGTTGAACATCCTCCTCCAGGAGATGGGCGTGCCGCAGGACAGGATCGTGATCGACCCATTCACGGGGGCGCTCGGCTACGGGTTCGAGTACTCCTACTCGGTGATGGAGCGGATACGTCTCGCCGCCCTCTCCGGGGACGCGGACCTCGCGATGCCGATGATCTGCGCCTCCACCGACACCCTCTCGGTCCGCGAGGTGCGGGAAGCCCCGCCGGAGGAAGAGGATGCGATGGCGGTCGCATGGGAGTTCTACACCGCCTACTCCGCCATCGTGGCCGGCGCGTCGATCGTCTGCGTCCGCCATCCCCTGACCGTGGGGAAACTCAAGACGGCACTCGGGGTGTGAACTCCATGGCAATGAAAGCACTCGACATCTACAAACATCTTCCGAAGACGAACTGCAAGAAGTGCGGCTACCCTACATGCCTTGCCTTTGCCATGAAACTCGCCACGGGGAAGGCGGAGATCGAAGCCTGTCCGGACCTCGACCCCGAGACGAAAACCCTGCTCGGCGGGGTGACCCGGCCGCCGGTCCGGCTCGTGCAGGTCGGCGTGGGGGAACGGTCGGTTCCGGTCGGAGAAGAGTTCGTCCTCTTTCGGCACGAGAAGACCTTCTATCATCCGCCGGGGATCATGGTGCAGGTCTCCGATGCCTGGCCTGAGGAGAAGGTGCGTTCTGTCGTGGAGGAGGTCAGGGACACGGTCGTCCAGCGGGTGGGGCAGGACCTCGTCCTCAACGGGATTGCGGTAAGAAACGAGAGCGGCCTTCCCGACCGGTTCGCCGCGACCGTGACGCTTGCCGGGGGCGGGAGCAGCCTCCCTCTCGTGCTGATCGCCGACAACCCCGCGTCCTTTGAGGCGGCCCTCGCAGTCGCCGGAAACTACCGGCCGCTGATCCACGCCGCAACAGAAGAGAACTGGGAGGAACTCGCCGCACTCGCGAAGCGCTACGGGTGCCCCCTCACCGTGCGGACCCCCAACCTCCCGAACCTCGCCGTACTCGCCGGGAAATGCGCGGACGCCGGGGCTCCGGACCTCCTGCTTGATCCCGTCCCGCAGTCGCTTTCCGGTTTCATCGCGACCGCGACGGAGATCCGGAGAGCCGCCATCGGGCGGACCGAGCCCGGGCTCGGCTACCCCATCTACCTCGACACCGTGCCGCTCAACGAGACCGACGCGGCCCTCGCGGCGGGCATCCTGAAGTACGCAGGGATCATCGTCGCCCCCCCGCTTGCCCATGCTTCCCGGGAAGCGGCGCTCACCCTGCGGCAGAACATCTACACCGACCCGCAGAAACCCATCCAGGTGACGCCGGGAATCTACCCGATCAACGATCCCGGGCCGAGCGCCCCGATCCTCCTCACGGTGAACTTCTCGCTCACCTACTTCACGCTGCTCGGCTACCTCGAGGCGTCCGGGATACCCAGTTACCTCTTCATAGCAGACACCGAAGGGCTCTCGGTCCTTACGGCCGTCGCCGGCGGGAAACTGACGGAGACCCTCGTCGCCGAATCGCTCAAGGAGTTCAATGTCGGAGACCTGGTGGACCACCGTCTGCTGGTCATCCCCGGCTACGCCGCCCCCCTCTCCGGGAAGATCGAGGACGCAACCGGGTGGAAGGTGCTGGTCGGTCCCCGGGACGGGGCCGATCTCCCCGGATACCTCGAAGCGGAGTGGAAAACCTGATGCCGACCGTTACGTTTCTCCCGGGCTACCGAAAGGTGACCGTGCCGGGGGGAACGACCATCCTCGACGCGGCGCGGGCGGCCGGTCTCTCCATGAACGTGGTCTGCGGCGGGCAGGGAAAATGCGGGAAGTGTCTCGTCTTCATCAAAGAAGGCACGGCAACGTTCGACCGCGATAAATATCGCAGGTTCTTCTCGGACGACGAGATCGCCCGCGGGGCGTGCCTTGCCTGCCAGGCGACCGTTGTCGGCGACGTCCTGGTGAATGTCCCGGCCGAGTCGCTCATCCAGGAGCAGAAGATCCTGGTAGAGGTCCCGGGCCAGGAGGGAATTCCGTTCAACCCCGCCGTCCGGAAGTACGTGGTCCGCCTCGAGCCGCCGTCCCTGGACGACACGACTCCCGACCTCACCCGCGTGCTGGAGGGGATCGAGAAACAGGGCGGGCCGCCCCCGACCAGTATCTACGCGCCGCTCGACGTCCTCTGCTTTCTCCCGCTGGTGCTCCGCCGGAACGAGTGGAACGCGACCGCCACGGTCGCCCTGGCGCCCGTCGGCTACCGCCTGAGCAGCGTGGACGGAGGCGACACCTCCGAAAGGCTCTACGGGGCGGCGGTGGACCTCGGGACCACCACGGTCGTGGCCTACCTCTGGAGCCTGACCGACGGCCGGATACTCGCCACGGCCTCCAACTACAACCGGCAGATCTCCTGCGGCGAGGATATCCTCTCGCGGGTGAACTTCTCCCGGAAGAGCGGCCTATCCCAACTGCAACAACTTGCGACGGAGAGTATCAACGAGGCCCTGACGACCGCCGCCGACACGGCAGGGATCGACCGCGAGGAGATCTTCGAGGTGATGGTCGCCGGAAACACGGTGATGACCCATCTCTTCCTCGGGATCGACCCCGCCTACATGATCACCGAGCCCTACATCCCGGTCGTGCGGCGGATGCTCTCGACGGGCGCCGGGCAGATCGGGATTGCGGCCCACCGGAACGCCGAGGTCTACACCTTCCCGGCGGTCTCGAACTTCATCGGCGGCGACATCATTGCCGATATCCTGGCAACCGGAATGACGGACCGCGAGGAGGCGACGCTCATGGTGGATATCGGCACGAACTTCGAGGCGGTGCTCGGCAACAGCGACTGGATGCTCTCCTGTGCGGGCGCGGCCGGGCCAGCTCTGGAGGGAGGGGAGGTGCTCTTCGGCATGCGGGCAAACCCCGGTGCAATCGAGCGGGTCGCGATCGACGCCGAGACGCTCACGCCGACCTGCTCGACGATCAACGGCGTACGGCCGCGGGGGATCTGCGGGTCGGGCCTTATCGACCTGCTCGCGGAACTGCTCCGCACCTGCGTCATCGACCGGACGGGACGGATCAATCTGGATATCAGCCATCCCCGGGTCAGGAAGGGACAGTATTACCCGGAGTACGTGGTGGCCTGGAAGAAGGAGACGTCAGTTGGGAAGGATATCGTCATGACCGAGAACGACATCAGGAACCTTATCATGAGCAAGGCGGCGATCCACGGGGCCTGTATGACGCTCCTCGACGCGGCGGGCCTTGAGCCCGGGGACATCGGCAGGGTCTGCTTTGCGGGGGCGTTCGGGAACTACCTCAACAAGGAGAACGCCATCACCGTCGGGCTGATACCCGAGATGCCCCTGGACCGCGTGGAAAACATCGGGAACGGAGCGATCACCGGCGCGAACATCGCCCTGATCAACCGCAAGCGACGGAAGGAACTCGACGCGATCGCCCGGAGGATCACCTACATCGAGCTGAACGCCGAACCGTCCTTCATGGACCGATATACGTCGAGTTGCTTCTTGCCGCACACCGACTTTACTCTCTTCCCGCACGTGCAGCAGATGCTCGAGGCGTGTCGGGCGAAGCAGGGGGTGAGGTCGTGGCAGGCATGATTCCGTCCCCCGGGCTCCGCGCGACCGGGGTGGGAGCGCTCCCCCACCGCGACCCCGACGAGGCGTGCCGGGCGGTGCTCGCGGCCTTTCCCGAGGTTCCCTACGTCCCCACCCTGCCGACCCGGGGGCTCCTCGAGGCGATCGTCTTTGCCGACGCCGAGTACCTCCCCGGCGGGGTGGTCCGGGACGGCAGGCTCGTGGTCGACCGGAGCATCGATCCCTCGGAAGCGATGGAGCGGATCCTGCTCGACTACCTCGAACAGAACGCGGACCCCTACCGGGTCGGCGAGGCCTACGGGTCGGGGTTTCATGCGATGATGGGCCGCGACCTCTCCGACGCCCTCCTCGTCAAGTGTCAGGTGACCGGCCCGGTGACCTTCGGGATGCAGGTGGTGGACGAGACCCGCCGGCCCATCCTCTACGACCCGGAGTACGCCGACCTGCTCGGGAAACTCCTGGGGCTGCGGGCCCGGTGGTGCGAGGGGGCGATGCGGGAGCGGATGGGCGCACGCGCGACCCTGGTGGTTCTGAGCGATCCCTACCTCGCGTCGCTCGGCTCAGCGGTCGTCCCGGTGGATGCCGGCGTCGCGGCATCCGCCTATGAGGATATCGCCGGGCTCCTCGACGGGGGGCTCGGCATCCACTGCTGCGCCAACACCGACTGGGCGTTCATCCTCGGACTTGAACCTGCCGTGGTCTCGATCGACGCCTGGACCTACGCCCGGGAGTTCCTGCTCTACGCCGACGACGTCGCCCGCTACATGGAGGCGGGAGGCGTGGTGGCCTGGGGGGTCGTCCCCGCAGAATACTCCATCTTTGCAGCGGAAAAGCCCGATGCGTTCTTCTCCCGGTTCCAGGAGATCCGCACCCGGGCGACGGAGACGATCGACCCCGACCTCTTCGACCGCCAGTCCCTGATCACGCCGACCTGCGGTATCCGGAACGCTAACGAGGAGGAGGCCGTCGCAATCATGGCGGCGACCGCCTCGCTCTCCCGCCGCCTCCGGGGCGAGGGGCCGTGACCCGGGCTCCGGCCCGACGCTGTTGTCCCCGGATGAGAGCCATCACGAGGCTCTGCTGCCGGGCGTGCGGCGGCGGAGGGGCACCCCGGCGCGGATGACCCAACTGCAGCCACGCCCACTTTTATTAACGGGGTCGGGTAAAGTGGTACTCATTATGACAATCCATGCTATCGATTACCGCTACGGCGCCTCCGGAATACGTGCTGTCCGGAGTGAAGAACCATGATCCGGCCCTGTACCGTCGTCATCTCCGGGAAAGGCGGGACGGGGAAGACGACGATCACGTCGCTTTTGATTCAGGCGCTGATTGCGGACGGCGAGCGGCCGGTCCTCGCGGTGGACGCCGACCCGAACGCAAACCTTCACGAGGCCCTCGGGGTCACGGTCACGGAGACGCTCGGGAGCATGCGGGAGGAGGCATTCACCAAAAACATCCCGCCGGGAATGGACCGGACGGGCTACATCAAGTACCGGTTCCGCCGGGTGCTCACGGAGGCTGAGGGATACGACCTCCTCGCCATGGGGCGCCCCGAGGGGTCGGGGTGCTACTGCTTCCCGAACGCCCTTCTCACCGAGTGCATCGAGACGATCGAGCGGAGTTACCGGCTCGTCATCGTGGACTCCGAGGCCGGGATGGAGCATATCAGCCGGGGGACGATCAAGAGCCCGGAGGTCCTCCTGATCGTAAGTGACCCCGGGGCACGGGGGATGCGGACCGCCGGCCGCATCCGGGACCTCGCGGAATCGCTCGGGCTCCCGCGGGACCGGATCTTTCTCGTCGTCAACCGGGACCGGGACGATGTCGCCACAACGAGCGATATCCCGCTCATCGCCCGGATCCCGGAGGACCCGGCTATCGGGGAGGCGGACCTCGCGGGAGCGCCGATCGTCGGGATACCGGAGGAGAGCCCGGCGCGGGCCGCGGTGCGGGACCTCGCCGGGTGGCTCATCGAGGAGTGTGCGCGGCGGAGGAAGTGACGGATCGTAGCCACGACCCCTATTTAACACGGTAAGGCAAACAGGTACCAGTTATGGCAATCCATCCCATCGATTACCGCTACGGCACCCCGGAGATGCGTGCCGTCTGGAGCGAGGATAACCGGTTCCGGGCCATCGTCACGGCCGAAGTGGCGCTGGCCCGGGCCGAAGCGGTGCACGGGTTGATCCCCCGCGAGGATGCAGAGGCGATCGCGGTTCGCGCGCCGGAGGCACGTCTCGAGCGGGCAAAGGAGATCGAGGCCGAGATCAACCACGATATGATGGCAATCGTCAAGGCAGTCACCGAGGTCTGCGGCGATGCCGGGCGATGGATACATTACGGCGCGACCTCGAACGATATCCTGGATACGGCGACGGCCCTGCAACTCCAGGACAGTCTCGCGCTCATCGAGGAGAAACTGAGCGGCCTCCTCTCCGTGCTTCTTGCCCGGAGCGCCGAGACGAAGACCCTCGTCTGCGCCGGACGCACCCACGGGCAGATCGGCGTTCCGACAACCTACGGGCTCCGGTTCGCGATCTGGGCAAGCGAGGTCGCCCGCCACATCGAGCGGCTCCGCCAGATGCGCCCCCGCCTCGTCGTCGGGCAGCTCACGGGGGCGGTGGGGACCCAGGCGGCGCTCGGGAGATCGGGCATCGAGATCCAGGCAACGATGATGGAGTTCCTCGGGATCCACCCGGTGGACGTCTCAAACCAGATCGTCTCGCGGGACCGCTACGCAGAGTACTTCATGCTCCTCGCGAACGTTGCAACAACGCTCGATAAGATCGGAGTTGAGGTCCGGCTGATGCAGCGCTCGGAGATCGGGGAGCTCGCGGAGGCGTTCGGGAAGAAGCAGGTGGGCTCAAGCACCATGCCCCACAAGCGAAACCCGATAAAGAGCGAGCAGGTCTGCGGTCTTGCCCGGATCGTCCGGTCCGCGGTGGAGCCGGCGCTGTTGAACAACGTCCTCTGGGACGAGCGCGACCTGACGAACTCCTCGCCGGAGCGGGTGATCTTCCCCGAGGCTTCGGTGCTGACCGACCACATCCTGAAGGTGATGATCGGCGTGATGGAAGGGCTCGAGTTCAACAGGGAGAACATCCGGAAGAACCTGATGCTGCTCCGGGGGGTGAACCTCGCAGAGTCGGTGATGATCGACCTCACCAGAAGGGGCATGAACCGGCAGGAGGCCCACGAGATGATGCGGACGGCGAGCATGCAGGCCCTTGCCGAAGGCCGGGACCTTGCCGCGGTGCTCAGCGAGCGGCCGGGGGTCACGGAATTCGTCACCCGCGAGGACCTTGACCGGCTCCTCGACCCGGACGCGTATATCGGGACGGCGGTCCTGCAGGTGGAGCGTCTGATCGAGAAACTCCAGCCGCTCTGCCGGTGAGCGAATTTCAGACGGGATGCACCAGCGCATCCCGTTCGGCCACGGCGACGTCGTGCAGGAGCCCGGCGGAAAGGTCGGCAATAGGGTAGTAGCCGCCGCCGGCATGCTCCGCGAGGGTCCGGCAGTAGCCGAGCCGGAACTGCATGAACGAGTTTCCGGTCTCCTCGGTATCGATGACCACCGTGCGGATGCCGTGGGACCGGATCTCTTCTGCGATGCCGAGAACCTCGGGGCGCACGTCTCCCGCGAGCGGGACGTTCGCTCTGCCGTCGGATATGACGACCATCATCGGAATCACCTCGCCGTTCTTCTGTCGCTCCCGCAGGAGAACCTCCATGCCTTTCACGAGACCGGCGGCAAGCGGCGTCTTCCCGCCGGTGGGGAGACTTTCAAGACGTTTCTCTGCGAGATCGATGCTCGTAGAGAGCGGGAGGAGGGTCTCGGCGCCGCTCCCCCGGAACGCCACCAGGCCGACCCGGTCGCGGTGCCGGTAGGAGTCCATGAGCATCGAGAAGACTGCGCCCTTCGCCGACTCCATCCGCATCAAGGCTCCCATCGAACCGCTGGCGTCGACCACGAAGACGCACGCAACGGAGACCTTGCCCACCCGGACCCGCTCGCGGATATCCTCGCTCCAGACGGCGACCGCCACCCCCTCCCGGTCCCGGACCTGCTGGTGCGGGGCGGCGGCCCGGAGCGTGGCGTCGAGCGCTATATCGCCGGTGCCGGTCGGATAGCGGGCGGCGACGTACCGCCCCGCGTTTCCGGCCGAGAACGTCTCAAACCGTCTGCCGGAGGTCCTCAGCCGTTCCAGGGCATCCCGCCGCTCCGGCAGGCTCATCTTTCCGACATCGACCGGGTCTCCTACCGGGAGAACGGTCTCATGGGAGGCGCCGCCGGCGGCGGGGGACGGCTCTCCGTCATGTCCGTCGGAGGAACCCTCACCGGTCGCATCGCCCCCGTCATCCCGGGGAGTGCGGTCGTGCTCCTCCCCGGCGTCCTCCAGGGACCTGTCGAGGTCCTCCGGGTCGATCTTCGGCTCTTCGAACGGCTTCCGGCGCATCCGGTGCGGGAGGGCGAGTTCCATGGCCTCCCTGACGTCGACGCGGGTGACGACCGTTCGCCCGGCGAGGGCGGCGATCGTCTTTGCCGTGCGGACGACGGCGATGTCGGCGCGGTGGGTCCTGACCCCGAGCCGGATGCATGCCTTCACCACGGCCTCGACGAGTCCGTCGTCGACCGTGACGGACGAAAGCAGCGCCCGGGCGGCAACGATCTCGCTACGTAACGCATCCTGCGCCGCGCCGTACGCCTGCCGGAACCCGTCGGGGTCGTACTCGAACGTCTCGGCGGCCCTGACGATCGCCATCCTCCGGGCGGGGTCCTCGATCCCTTCCACGGTCACCTGCAGTCCGAACCGGTCGAGCAGCTGCGGCCGCAGTTCCCCCTCCTCCGGGTTCATGGTGCCGACCAGAATGAACCGGGCGGGGTGGGAGAAGGATATGCCCTCCCGCTCCACCACGTTGACACCCATCGCGGCAGCATCGAGGAGGACGTCGGCCACGTGGTCGTCGAGCAGGTTGACCTCATCGATGTAGAGGACGCCGCGGTTGACCGCCGCGAGGAGGCCGGGGTCGAACGTCACCTTCCCCTCGCGGATCGCCCGCTCCACGTCGACGGTGCCCACCACCCGGTCTTCGGTCACCCCGAGCGGGAGGTCGACGACGCGGACCCTGCGCCGTTCGACGTCCAGGTCCTCACCGGAGGCTTTTTTTTCGGCACAGACGGTACACAGGCCGCCGTCGGGATCGCAACTGTACGGGCAGCCCCGGACCACGGCGATCTCGGGGAGCACGTCGGCAAGCGCCCTGACCGCGGTGGACTTTGCAGTCCCTTTCTCGCCGCGGATGAGGACGCCGCCGATCCCCGGGTTGACGGCGTTGAGGATGAGCGCGCGTTTCATCGTCTCCTGACCGACAATGGCGGTGAACGGAAGGACGTTCCTCCGTGCCTGGTAAGACATATGTGAGAATATGATGTTATGGATGTTAAAGAGTTCCAATTTCGTAACAAATCGTGGGTTGACCGGGGAAGAGGGGCCTCCCTGCCCCTGCCCGGGACCGTGTGGTCTCAAAATTCTTCTGCGATGCCGTAGCCGTAGGACCGCAACGCCAGACTTCCCCGCTGCTCCGGGTAGGCGTTCAGCATGAGCCCCCGCAGTTCCAGGAACTCCTCGGCGGAGACGAGGGAGACGGTCTGGATCAGTTCGTCTTCGTCGGGGTCCGCCGACCAGGAGTGGATGTAGTAGGTGTCGGGCAGCCCCTCCTGTTCATGCACGTAGAGGTCTTTTCCACGCGCATACGCCCCGTCGGGCCTGCCCCGCGGTGCGGAGTAGATGCAGACGTCGCGTTCGGTGTCCAGCACGACCTCGCCTTCTTCAGATGAAAGCCGTTTTTTCATCGTCGATCACCGCCCCCCGCCAGCAGGCAGGGCGGTTCGGCAGGCGGCAGCGAGAGACGCCGGGGCCCGGTGAGGTGGCCATGGCTTTTCGGCGGCCCCGCCACCGCCCACCAGGCAGAGATACAACGGGCAGTGTTATATAATTTACTATTTTTAGTATCAAGTAATACCAATAACAATAAAAATAATATAAAGAGCGGCTTGAAGTCTGCTACCGGACTGTCACCGGGGGCCTCAATGCCCGTTCGGCCCGGGGTAAGGAGATCCCGGAAAATAAACGATGAGGGGTCCTGCATACCCCGATGGAAAATCGATCAGGAGCCGCTCGTCCGTTCGGCCGCCATCGTCACCTTCACGTCGACGAAATGCCCGTCCAGTGTCACAATGTAGCGTCCCGGCCGGTAGAGCGTGATTGATTTCTCCCGGGCGCTCCCGTATATCCCGTTGTAGCCTTCGTCGGCGATGAGCTGAAGGGTCTCAGGGTCGCGGACGGTGACGACGAGCCGGGAGTACGCGCCGGGTTCGGGGTTTTGTGCGTCCACGGCGAAGGTGATGATGAACGGCACGTCGACGACGTCCACCTGCAGCCCCCTTGCCGAATAGACGAGGGAGTACTGCTCTTCGAAGACGGTCGCTCTCTCGACAACCGGCTTTACGGCATCCATCCGGATCAACGGCACGGACGAGACGTTGTACGGGTTCGGGTTCGGGATATACTCGCCGGGCTGCACCGGCACCGGATCGACCGGCACCACGGTGCTCCCGCTCTCCGTCGCGGAAGGTGCAGGGCCGGGGGCCGTTTCGCCCGGGGAAGGCTGAGGTATGCCCGACCACGGCGGTTCGACGGCACCGGGGCCGGCAGGACCGAGATCATCGTCCTTTTCAAGGGCGATGCATCCGGAGCACGCGACGATGAGGAGAGCGATGAGGAGGGGGACGGCGGATCGGGCAGACATGATACCACGATAACCTGTACCGCGCCGCAACATATGCATCTTTCCAATTACTCCGCCGGAACGACGCGGCATGCCTGCCGGACGGGCGATCTCCTCTTCATGACCGTTGCTTCCGCCCTGTCTTCTCCATGACGGTTTTTCCGGCTTGGTTGAACCCCCACCCGTCTGTTCCCGATCGATCACAATCATGGGTAACTCAGGGGTGCGGCTTTCCGCCGGGCTTTGCGCAACCTCATGGTGCTCCAACTCCAGAAGTTCCACCCATTGCCACTCGCACCTTCGGTGCTCAAACTCCCTCCCTTTTGGGAAGTCATTACTTGAAAAACACTTCGTATTTTCTCATGCTTCTGTCCTTTGACCAGTCGCATATCGCCATGACTGCACCCGCGCCCCCTGAGGGGCGGGTGGGGGTTGATGAAAGGGGCTGAACATTGTACATTGAAGTAGGAAGCCATGAGGTTGTCCCAAAAAACTGCTACCGGGAAGGGGTGTCTCCCTCCCGGACCCTTCCCCGAGTGGCGATGTGCTGTCTTCCGCAGGGAGATAGCAGGAGCACCGTGAGGTGAGACTCTCAATGGAAAGCCGTTTCACCACTCTTGCCTTGAATATGTTTCAGATCGTCGAAAAATTGGGTGTAAATGCTCCGATCGTGGTGTAACGAAGTGGGACGACCTCCATCAAACCGAAGATGCTATAATTCGATGGGCCCAGAGCACGACCCCAATGAACAAATATTGATTAATATCAAAACAATCACAAAGATCGTTATTAATATACAATTAAGTGTTACTAAATCTCGAACGGTATGATGCCCCCTTTGCAGAAGATCACGTCCACCAGGAAAAACTCATTCTTCCGACGGTTGAGACTGCTGCTCTTCTCTCCCGATCGATTTTTTGCAGGGCTGCCGATCAAACGCGTCGACCTGAGAATTCCGTCCCTGATCGTCTTCGGACTTTTTCTGGTTGAGATCGCCGGAAATTACGATACAATCATCGCAGACGCCCGAACACTGGAATTCGCCGACCCGTCCGCGCACCCGGTCGTATACGCGGGCCTTGCTGCAACGGCTCTCTCACCGTTTCTGGTATGGGTATCTTACTCGGCCGTCTTCCACGGGGTATCGTACCTGTACAACGGCCGGGGCACGTTTCTCCGGACACTGGCCTCTGTGGGATACGGATGCACGCCTCTGATCATCGGGGGCCTCCTCCATCCGGTCCTCTTCCAGCTCATCTCCCTGCCGGCGCAGGACTATTTCATTCCCTCGCGTGTGGTGGCGTATGCAACCGTCTCAACGCTTATCGATGCAGGAATTACGATTCTCGCCCTTCTCTGGTGCGGATTCCTCTGGGCAGCAGGTATCCGGCACGCACGAAGCCTCGCCGCTCGTCAGGCACTGGTGACGGTCTTCGTTCCCGTGGGGCTGACGATCAGTGCGAAGATCATATGGCTTCTTTGGAAAATGATGGCGGTATCCAAACTGTATGGAGGATTGTAACTATGAGGGCATCCCAAAATGCCTTTGCCGGAAGGGGGGCACCCCCTCCCGGACCCTCCCCCACATGGCGATAGCCAATAGGAAGCCGTTTCACTCTCTCTGTCCTGGATATCGTTCAGAGGAGAGAAACTTCGGAGGTGCGTGCTCCGATAAGGGTGTACAGAACATTCATAGATCTTTTTGGGATGAGTTCTATGACAAGATCCGGTATGACCCTGAGAACGATATGCATCGTCCTGCTGCTGATCGCGTGCGCTCCCCCGGCATGCCGGACGGTGCCCGGGAACCGGCCGATACGAGAAAGATCGAATTTTTGAGCCCCTTCCCCGCCTGCCCCGGCGATAGCAACTCCCGGGCACGACGGTTCACCGGGCGCGCACCTGACGGTGCTCGAAGGACGCTCCCTGAGGAGCATTCTGATCCTGAGGATTCACGCCTCCCCGGGGCAATCCTTGAAGATATGCTCGGCGAGATATGGTCGAGCGTGGTGGCGCTGATCCTCTATCCCGTCGTCTTCTTTGCCGTCGCATACACGCGGTTCTTGCGGACGGATATCCGATGATAGACGGGCGCGCACTTTCGCTCCCCGGGAGGGGCTGCATCGGGGGCGGGCCGATTATTCCACCGGGTTTCAATATCCGGGGAAGGTATGCAGGGCTCTTACCGGAGTACGCACCCATACCCGCGATCCGGGGATCGGGGTATATTTCCACTGGATATCGGCCGTACTGTCGGGAGATGGAACAACGAGAGCATATCAGGAGAATGCGACGGCCCGGGTACCGCCGCGACAATTCGATGTTTGTCACAGAAAAGGTATATGGGAGAACGTTGACGCCTTGATCGGTGATACCGTGTACGGTATCCCGCCGGGGGCCGGGAAGGTCGATTGCTGTCGTATCCCGACTCCCACAGCGCGCCCGGAGGGCAATAGGGCTGTTGGCTGCCATCAGGGATAGCCGTTGCGGTTCCGTGTTCCTCCGGGCACCGTTTCGAAATTTCGAGTGGCATAGTATTGCAATGGGAAGGAAATGTGCCGAACAGGATAGTTATGTGATGTCAATTGGTTCTTGTGGTCCCGTTCAGGACGTTAAATTGAACGCATCGGCAAAAATTAATTCTGCAGATTTGTACCAGAGGGATACAGTGGAAGTAAAAGTACATGCTGAATGTTGGGTCTGGGTTATCATATGGACAAATATCGGTAGAGAGGACGCTGCCACTTCCTGCGTTATATACCCATGAGACGCACAGGAGAAGCCTGTATGACCCTGAAAACGATATGTATCGCCCTGCTGCTGATCGCGTGCATTCCCCCGGTAGCGGCTGCACCCGTCGTCCAGCTGACGAACGATTCGGCATTCGATTCGTATCCCTTCTGGTCGCCAGACGGCAACAGGATCGCCTTCGTCTCATCCGACGGAGTCCACGCCGGCATTCGGGTGATGGAGCGCGACGGCCAGAACCCGGTACCGGTGACGGACGACCGTTCGTGGAATCTCTTCACCGAGTTCGATCCCTGGTCGCCGGACGGGAAGAAACTCCTCTTCCTCTCCGATGACGGAGGGGGGCTCGACCTCTGGACGATGAACCCGGACGGGACCGGGAGGGTGCGCCTGACTGAAAACGGTCGCATTGTCCCCATTCCGGGGCTCTCCGGCTACGGGGCGGACTGGAGCAGCGATGGGAGGCGGATCGTCTATACCTCCTGCCTCTTCGATAATGCGGCCATCTGGGAGGACTTTGTGGCCACCGCCGCGAACGGTTCGCCTGCGGTGAACGGTTCGGCCATCCGCATGGAAGCGGACATCTGGATCATGGATGCGGATGGCGGCAACAAAAAACCGCTGATGACCGATGGAGATGCGCGCCTGCCCCTGTGGCAGCCGCACGGGGACAGGATTGCATACCTCTCGGAGAGATCCGGAAACCGGGAGATCTGGGTCATGCAGAGCGACGGAACGGGCAAGGCACAGGTGACGTTCAGCGAAGGGAATGTGTCCGAATATGCCTGGTCCCCGGACAGTACCAGGATCGCCTACGTCGTCGCGGCACCCCCCGGAACATGGCCGGAGTTCTCTCTCTGGGTTATCAATAGCGACGGATCGGGTTCGGAGCAATTGACAACCGGAAACTGGGACAGATCACCGGTCTGGTCTCCGGACGGTGCCAGGATCGCCTTCTGGTCGGAGTCGCGGAACCAGACGCTCTGGGTGATGGAGAGCGACGGCTCCGGCCTCGCACCCCTCGATACTGACAATTCGGCATACATGATGCAGCAGTGGTCTCCCGACGGCACGACGATCGTCGTGAGCGACCTAAACGACCTGTATGCAATCCGGCTCGAAGACCCGGCGGCACCCGCATCGCCGGGATTTGGGGTAGCTGCTGTAGCGGGCGCGCTGCTTCTCACGGTATGTCTGCTCAGACTAAGAAGGCAGGAATGAGGGAAAACAGGCTTTGTTGAAACCCCATCTGTTTGTTCCAGATGGCCACAATCAGGGGCATAAAGGGCACGGCTTTCCACTGGGGCCGGAGGCCGGGTGAGGAAGGATCGATGAGATGTGCAGTTTTTCGCGAGTTGGAGACAGGGGAGGGGGAGATCCCCTCCCCGTCAGCCCCGCCCCCAATGGCGATAACCACCACGGTCCACTGCATGAAGACATACCCGAGAAAATTCAGCATCCGCCTCATCAGGGTGGAAGTGAAGACCCGGATAGGGTTCAACAAAGCGGAAAAGCGGGAACGTGCCGCATGATGGAGCGCGATGCGTTAACAGGCACCGTCTTCACGCCGCTCACCCCGTCCTCCGTGCTCCCCGCAGCGCTCTTACGTCCTCCGCGGTCACCACGCGGACGGCGCCGCCCTGAACGCCGCCGCCGGAATCATCCATCCAGTCCTCCATCCAGCCTTCCATCTCAAGGTATGCCGCTTGCAGCCCTTCGAGAACGTCCGGGTCGGCGTTCCAGAGGCCGCGCCCGTGCGCCTCGAGCAGCCGCCTCCCGATCTCCTCAAGCGCCCAGGGGTTCTCATCCGCGAAGAACTGCCGCATCTCAGGGTCCAGAACGAACGTCCGGGCGATGTCGTCGAAGATCCGGTCGTCCACCTCCTGTGTCGTCGCCTCCCAGCCGTAAACGGTCCCCACCTGGCGGGAGATGTCCCCGGCACCCTTGTAGCCGTGCCGCTTCATCCCCTCGATCCACTTCGGGTTGAGGAGTTTCGCCCTGACGACCCGCCGCACCTCCTCGGCAAGCGTCCGGACCTCCACGCGGTCCCGGTCGCGCGTATCGCCGTAGTAGGCGGGCACCTCGTGCTTCGAAAGCGCGCGCACCGCCCCGGTCAGCCCGCCGTGCACCCCGAAGTAGCAGCAGCACCCGAGAAGGTCGTACTCATCGGTCACCGTCTTGTTGAAGGTGAGGTCGACGGCGGCAAGCTGCGCGGAGAAGGTCTCGGGGGACTCTTCGCCGAAGTTGCCCCGCCCGTAGGCATAACCGTTCCACCCGACAAAGACATCCGCAAGGTCCGCCTCCTCCTTCCAGGCCGACGCATAGACCGCCAGGCTGACGCCGTTGCCGTAGGTGCCCGGCCGGCTCCCGAAGATCCGGGCGGTTCCGCTCCCTGCGAGAGCGTGCTTCCGGATGAAGTTCGCCTCGAGCGGCTCGTCCAGCGCGGCAACCTCATGGATGGCGTCGTCCAGGAGTTCAATAGAGGTATAGAAGCAGTCCCGGAGTATCCCGCTCATCCTGACGGTGACGTCGATCCGGGGCCGCCCGAGTTCTTCGAGCGGGAGTATGCGGTAGGACCTGACCCTGCCGTCCGTCCAGACCGGCTCGACCCCGATGAGGGAGAAGATCTGCGCGAGTTGCTCGCCGTCGGCCCACATGATGTCGGACGCCATCCAGTACATGCCGACGTTCTCCGGGACCCGCCCGTGCTCGTCGGCGTACTTTGCAACGACGCTCTCCGCAAGCCGCGTCCCGATCCGCCACGCGGCGCGGGTGGGAGCCCGGAAGGGGTCGAGCGAGTAGAAGTTCCGCCCGGTGGGGAGCACCTCGGGTTTGCCGCGCGTGATGAGGCCCGAGGGGCCCGGCGGGATGTAGCCCCCGGCGAGACCCGATAACAGGCTCCCGATCTCGTCGGAGCCGTCCATCCGCGCCGCAAGATCGAGGACGCCGGCCCGGATCCTCTCGAGCGCCTCCGGGTCGGGGTATGGGAGGCCGTCCGGGGCCTCTCCCGCAAGGAACGCGGCGATGAGAGCCTTTGCCGTGGTTTCGGCGTCCCGGAGCAGCGCATCGTCCGTGGCGGACCCGTCATGCCCCATCATCCGGAGCACCGCGGACCTTATGTCGCCGCTATAACGCATGACGGCATGGATGAACTCCACCCGGCGCTCGCCCTCCGGCACCTCACCGAAGATGTGCATCCCGTCGGGTATCCGGGTATCGGCGATCCGGGCGACGGCGGTATGGGCGGCGGCGACCACCGCCTCGAACGGGGCTCCCTGATCGAGGAGGGCGCGAACCCCGATCTCGCCGCCGATGCCGGTCTCTTCGAGGAGGTCGGCGATGGTGTGTTCGAGTGCATGCTCCCGCGCCCGGTCGACGCCTTTCGCCCGGTTGTAGTCCGCGATCTGCTCTTCGAGGTCCTTCAAACCCGCGTAGAGATCGCTTGCGACCATCACCGTCTGCATGTGGTCGACCAGGGTCGCGTAACTCCGCCGCTTGGCGATCGTCCCCTCCGGGGGGTTGTCGGCGTTGTAGATGTAGAGGTGGGGGACGGTCCCGACGGCGATGTCGGGGAAGCAGGCGCCCGACGGGGCGACCGATTTTCCCGGGAGGAACTCGAAGTTTCCGTGCGTGCCGACGTGGACGATCACGTCCGCGCCGAACGTCTCCTCGATGTAGCGGTAGGTCGCGAGGTACTGGTGGGTCGGCGGAACGCCCGGGTCGTGGAGTATCCGGCAGACCTCGCCGTCACATCGCGGACCGGCGCACCCGCGCTTTGGCTGGACGCAGACGAGAGCGTTACCGTAGCGCACCCCGGTGACGACGATCTTCCCCTCGTAGACCATCGCCGGCGGGACGCCGTCCATCTCCTCGCCCGGCGGCCGGCCCCACGCCTCGCAGACGCGGGCCCGGACCCCGGGAGGGAGCGTCTCGAACCATCCGGCGTAGTCTTCCGGCTCCACCAGAGCGAGGGCGCCGCCTTTCCGGACGATCTCCGCGACCGAGGTCCAGCGGAAGTCGCTGACCGCTTTCTTGTCCATGATGGTCTCGATCAGTTCTTTACCGCTCGCCGGGTATTCGACCGCATACCCCCGGTCGTGCATCGCCTTGAGGATTCTCGCGACGCTCTCCAGGGTATCGAGGTGCGCCCCGGCCCCGACCGACGCCTCGACCGAGGCACAGGGCTTGTTATGGAGGATGAAGGCCACCCGTCTCTCCGCGACGGGCGTCATCGCGAGGTCGATCCACCTCCGGACCCGGCCCACGAACTTCTCCACCCGCTCGCCGATGGGGACGTGCCGTTCGCCTTCGGTGCCCGCCTGCTCGCGGTTTTCCGCCGCGCCGACCGGGACCATCTCGATCGCACCGAAGAACTCGGGCATCGCGACGTACCAGGATACGTCGCTCCCGCGCATTCCGTCCAGATCGGCCATCCACTCTGCCTCGGTCCGGTGATAGAGGATCAGGGGGTGGAAGACCGGCACGCCGAGCCTCTTGAGCGCCTCGACGAAGGCGTCGGCGTCGCGGGGCGGCGTGAACGTCCTTGCGTCGACGAGCGCATTGATCCGGCCCGCAAAGAAGGTCTCGAGCACCTCCCGGTCGGACAGGGCCCCGATATCCCGGTCCGCAATTCCAAAGCAGAAGACCGGGAGAACGTCGTAATAGTTCTCAAGTCTCCGGATCAGGGCGTCCACGACGGCAAGGTCCCCGTTCACCCAGTGCGTCCGGGAGAAGAGGAGACCCACCCGCGTCGGGTGCCGGGAGGGGTGCCAGGCAAGATAGTCGTCGGGGTCGTCGAAGACGGCACCGGCGTCCGGGTGGTAGACCCCTTCCCAGCGGGTCTCCTGCGGGGGGTCGTAAGCGACGTCCATCCCGCACACCTCGGCCTGGACGTAGCGGATCAGGTTCCTGATGTTCTCAGGCCCGCCGTAGAGGAAGTAGGTGCTCACCGTGGAGACGACGGCGAGCGGGACGGTCGAGGCCGTCCATGAGGCGTCGGTGTAGCCGAACGCTATCACCGGGACGCCGGCCGCGAGCCCGCCCAGGATCTCGTCCCAGACCGGGTCGTGCGACGGATGGACTAAAACGACGTCTGAATCATTGCATGATTCGATGCACCGCTCCCGCTTCTCTGCATCGTCCGTCAGTTCATGCACCTGCCACGCGGAAAGGTCGATCCCGGCCTCCCGCGCCGCACCGGAAAACTGCAGCAGTTCGCTGCCCCAGGCCACTATCGTTATCTTCATACGACCTCCACCCCGTCATCCGACGGGCGGAGGGGGACCACGTACGGGACCCCCATCTCATCTTTTACTGCCGCCTCGACCCCGTAGACGGCGCGCATCATCTCTCCGGTCAGGAGGGAGGACGGCGCACCCTCCCCGAGCACCCGCCCCTCTTTCAGCATCACGATCCGGTGGCAGTAGCGGGCGGCAAGGTTCAGGTCGTGGATCGCCGCCACCACCGCAAGCCGCCGCTCGTCCGCGAGCCGGCGGAGGAGGGCCATCACCTCGATCTGGTTACGCAGGTCGAGCGCACTCGTCGGCTCGTCGAGGAGGAGAAGCCGGGCGTCCTGCGCGAGCGCCCGGGCAATCAGCACCCGCTGCCGCTCTCCCCCCGAGAGCCGGTCGGCCCTCCGGGACGCAAAGCCGCCGATGCCGAGGAGGGAGAGCGCCTCCGAGACCTTCCGTTTATCCTCCTCGGAGACGCTCCAGCGCAGGTACGGCCGCCTGCCCATCAGGACGGTCTCAAAGACCGTCACGGGATTCAGGGCGCCGCCGCTCTGCGGGACGTAGGCGATGGTCCGGGCGATCTCCGTCCGGCTCATCGCAGAAAGGTCGCGCCCGTCGAGGCGGACATCTCCTTCCGGGTCGAGAATCCGGTCCAGGCACCGGAGCAGCGTCGTTTTTCCGGACCCGTTCGGCCCGACGACCCCGAGGACCTCGCCCCGCTCAAGGGAGAACGAGACGTCCGTAAGCACCCGCCGGTCGCGGTAGGAGAACGAGAGCCCCTGGACGCGGAGCAGAGGCATCAGGCATCCCTCCTGCGCATGAAGAGGTAGACGAAGAACGGGATGCCGAGGAACGCGGTCATGATCCCGACCGGGATGATCGCTCCGGGGATCACCGTCCGCGCGAGGCAGTCGGCGCCGAGGAGGATGACGGCGCCGACGAGTCCGGATGCAGGAATGAGGGTCCGGTGATCGGCCCCGATCACCATCCGGGTGATGTGGGGCGCCACGAGGCCGATGAACCCGATGGTGCCGGTGAAGCAGATGATCACCGCCGTTACGAGCGAGGCGGCGAGCATGAACCCGGCCATGGACCGCTCAACCGGCACGCCGAGGCTCTTTGCCGTTTCGTCGCCCTCGGCGAGCGCGTTGAGGTCCCACGCGCGCCAGAGGAGGAGCGGGACGACGGCAACGACGACTACCGTCACGAGCCCGAGTTTCGGCCAGGACGACTTGTCCAGGGACCCGAACATCCAGAAGACGACCTCCTGCACCTTCTCGGAGGTCCCCAGGTACTGGAGGAACGAGGTGACGGCCGAGAAGAGGTACATGAGCGCGATCCCGGCGAGGATCATCGTCTCGCTCCCCATGCCCTTCAGGCGGGCCATGCCGTAGATGGCGCCCGCGGCGAGCATGGCGAAGAGGAAGGCGTTGCCGATGACGAGGTAGCCGGAGAGGAAACCGGCCCCGAGGATGATGGCGACCGATGCGCCGCACGAGGCGGCGGAGGCGATCCCGAGCGTGAAGGGACTGGCAAGCGGGTTCCTGAGGACGCCCTGCATCACCGTGCCGGCGATCGCAAGCCCGAACCCCGCCACGATCGCGAAGAGCACGCGGTGCAGCCGCCAGCCCCAGACTATCCCGACGGCGTTTGACTCGACCATCCGGTCCGGCAGGTCGACCGCCTCGGGGAAAAGCCCGGCGAGGATGGCAAGGTAGGAGTCGGCGACCGGGAGGTTCGCCGACCCGAGGGTCACGGCGACCCCGACGAGTGCGGCGAGGATCAGGATGAGGGCGGCGATGAAGAGGGCACGCTTCTCGGTGAGCCGGGCATACTCCTGCCTGCCGAAGTCGGTCATCATACCGGATAGACAAACGCCCCGTGTTCCTCGAGGTCGTAGTCGAGCCTCTGGAACTCGCTCAGGTACTGCTGGTGGACCGCGCGGGGGTCGAGGTCGGGGAAGAGGTCCGGGTAGAACCACTTCGCCATGTATGCGACGCCGATGAAGTATTCGGGCCCGCCGATGACGTCGGAGTGGATGACGTGCACCCGGCCGTCCCTGACAGCGTCGATCCGGTCCCAGACCGGACGGTCCTCGATTGCGCGGGTGACCTCTTCGAAGGGTGCCGGGTCATCGTCGCCGTAACCGCCGAAGACCAGTTCGCCGGCGCCCACGATCTTGACGATGACGTCGGGGTTCCTGCTGATGACGGCCTCGGGGTCGACCGCCGGGTACTCGACCGCGGTGTCGGCGAAGATGTTCCGGCCTCCGGCAAGTCCGATCTTCTCATCGTAGCCCGACCCGTTTCCGGCGCTCTTGTAATCGTCCCAGTTCTCCAGGTAGACCGAGACCCGTTCGTCGGCCGGTATCGAGGCTATGCGCCCGGCAACGGTGTCCATGACGCTCCCGTGGAACGCGAGGAACCGTTCGGCCCCCTCTTCCTTCCCGAGGAGGGCTCCCATCGTCCGCACCTCGTCGGCGTAGGCCGTCGGCCGGTAGCTGTCGAACCGGAAGAAGCGGATGCCGGGGTCGATGGACGAAAGCGTCTCTTCAATCTCGTCGCAGGACGACTGGGAGATGGTGGCGTAGAGGAAGACCGCATCGGGGCGGACCGCGGCCGCCTGCTCGTAGTCGGGGGCCCAGGTCGACCCGAGGTTCGCCTTTCCCCGGTACTCGGGGAAGTAAGTCGGGTCCTCGAGGGTGTACTTGCTCACGCCCACGACCCGGTCGGATTCCACGCCAATCGACCGCATCATCTCAACGGTGTCGCTGTTGAAGACCGCGATCCTCTGGAGCGGCCGGGAAAGCGTCGTTTCCCGTCCGGATGAGTCGGTGATCGTGAGCGCACGGCCGTCCCAGTGCTCGTAGACGAACGCGGCGTCCCGGAGGTCGTCGGACGAGGGGACTTCGACCGTTCCGCCCATGAACCGGGCGTCCAGCGAGTCGAGGATCGCGGTCGCGAGCTCGGACGCCGTCAGCGTGCCGTCGCCGTCGCTGTCGCACGGGACCGTCTCCGCCGCCGCCGTTCCGGCGAGGAGGAAGATACAGCAGACGAGCAGGAGAAGTTTATGGGTCATCGTCCGCACCTCCGGACGCACAGCACGACAAGCGCCGCGAGCGCGGCCGCCCACTCAAAACCGGGTGTCGAAGGGACGGTCGTCTGCGCGGCTTCTCCCGGGGTTCCGGGTCCGTCCGACCCCACGGCGCCCGATTCACCGGTCTCCAGGTCCTCCCACGTGCCGGCAAGCGCCTCTCCGGCCTCCGCCGGCCCCTGCAGCCGGTAACGGACCGCTTCTTCGCCGACGACGGCGAAGGCAACCTTCTGTCCGGAGACCCGGGTGCGGTTCTCCGGGTGATCCGTCCCCGCCCAGGTGCAGCCGTCGGGGATGGTCTCGACGATGCCCCCGACCGTGATATCCGTCACCGTGAGCGTCACTGTAAGGTCGTTCCCGGAGGATGTGAGGGTCCGCTCGACGCTCGCAGCCGTTGCGGGGGCCGCAAGCAGAGCGATCAGGATGCACAGGCCTACTGCTCTCCTCGGTGTCATTACAGAGGGATTCATCGCGGCGTGTTAAATATATTATTATTTGTATCATTTATTCGGAGTTATTTCAAAGAGTAATCGATGGAATATTAATAAATAGACAAAAAAGGTTAATATTCGCGGGAAACGGCGCCGGAGAAGAGACTTCGCTCATGCCAGCGCCAGAACGGGGAGGCATCGTCCGGACACCGGACTTCGCGTGCGGCGACGACGAGGCAAGTACCCGAAGTCTCACGCGATTCGCGGCTCGCAACCATTCGGTGCTCGTACTCAGGTTCCGAGCCGTCACATTCTGCGGGAAGTCGCACTTCGCGTGAGGCAACGTTTCGGGACAGCGACAAAGTCTCACGCGAAGTGCGATGACCCAAAGGCCCGGAGTCTGAGAAGACCGGGTGTCTTCCACCGGGAGCGTGAGCAACGAAGGTGTGAAGAACGACGCTCCGTCAGAGACAGAGTTTGAAAAGCCGTAAGGCTTCGAAAAGAGGGCGGTGAGTTAATTTTCAGGGGGCTTTCCGCAAAAACGTTAACGAAGTACCGGTCCGCAGGAATTTTTCGGGTTTTCAAGACAAAGTGCGCAGGAACGATGTGCCGGCAGATCGGGACCCGTAGACAATCCGGTCCCGATAACCGGGCAAACGAGAGAGGTCATATTGTCACACAAAAATAAAAATAGTTAATAATAGGTGTTATCATTTGATAGATAGTATGAACATACTCAGAAGTATCCACATAATATTATGCGCAACTATCGTATTCGTCTTCACGACGGCGCCGGTCTCGGCAATCTACGACTTCGAGGGCATCTCCCTCGACACAGCGGCCCAGGGCGAGATACGGGGGGAGGTGCTCACCTTCGGGACATACGGGCTCACCGCTCCTCCCCTTGAATGCACCTTCACTCTCCCGTCAAAGCCGGTCTGGGCGCGGGTCTACACGGGCGTCTGGGGCGGCACCGAGCGCTACACCGGGTGGGAGGAACTCAGCGTCAACAACGGCGTCCCGGTCCGCCGGGACCTCTTTGGAAAAGACGACCGGCATCCTGAGACCCTCGTATCGGGATACGGCGTCTACTGGGTCGCGCACGACTGCACCGACCAGCTCCGGGGCGGCAAGAACACCGTCACCCTCACGACCAGCAGGGGCCAGCCCGAGAGCAGGATCGACGGGCGCTCCTACGGCATCTTCGTCGTGGCCGTCGTTGAGGACGATAAATTACCGCTCACCCGCTACTGGATCGCCGAAGGGAACGAGAACCTCCACGGCGAGGGGTGGTCCGGCACAAACCCCACGCGCCACGACACGTGCGAGATGGTCTTTGAGAAGGCGGGCGCGGCGGAAGGGGCTGCCGCCGACCTGACCGCAGTCCTCGTAGCCTCGACGAAGGGGCAGCCGGACTACGTCCTCTTCAACGGCGAGGACCTGGGCGTTCCGGCAACAGACCTCACGCTCTACCCGGAGGGGGCGCGGGACATCGGCAACGAGCACATCGGCGACGCGACCGGAAACCCCGGACCCGAGGCGCGTTACATCGACGTCGAGACGTTCGACGTCGGCAGACTCCTCGGGGATACCAACACCGTGGTCTTCGAGCGGGGAAGGGATCTTAACGGCGACGGGGAGATCAGCACCACCGGGTCGAAGCCCGAGGGCGAGGACTATATTCATCCCTGCTCCGTGATCCTCACGGTGCAGCGGCCCGACGGGGCGCCGGCGCCGGACTTCGCCGTCGACACGCCTGTGGCGGCGGGAGCCTATGCGGGCGAAGAAGCGACGATCCGGGCGACGGTGAGAAACTACGGCGTCCGGCCCGATGGGAAGATCGAGGTGGCCTTCTCGGTCGACGGGAAGGTCGTCAAAACGGTTGAGATCGAACCGGCAAGGTCCGGCGTCCAGCAGGTCGAGACCGGCGTCACCCTTGCCGAAGGCCGGCATACCATTGCGGTCCGGGTCGATGCCGGCGGCGACGTCGACCCGACGGACAACGAGGCATCGGTGCAGTTGACGGTCGGCACGGTCCCCGACCTCTCCGTCGCCGTCGGGACGCCGGTCCGGGGGGGGCTCGAGGCCGCGGCCCAGGCCGCGGCGACGCAGCAGTCGCCAGCCCCGCTCTTCGCCCTGTTTGCGGGGCTCTCTCTCGCCGCGCTTCTTATGATGCGCCCGCCGCGCGGGAAGGCGGCGATACTCCTGATCGCAGGCGCGGTCATCGTCGCTGCATGCCCGCTCGCGGCAGCTTCAGGCTACCTGGACTACACCCTCCCGATCACGATCGAGAACGGAGGCGGAAGCGACGTCGGCGCCTTCGACCTCACCATCTACCTCGACGGCGATAAGGCGGCAGTCAAGCAGATCGACGGGATCGACGCCGGTGCAACGGTCACCATTGACGTCCCGCTCTACACGACGCCCGGTAAGCACCGGATCAAGGTCGTCGCGGATGAGGGGAGCGCGATCAAAGACTCGAACCGGGCAAACAACGCGGCGGAGGGCGAGTATGCCTTCCCGTAGGACCCTCGCCGGGCTGTTCCTCCTGCTCGGACTCCTCGCAAGCCCCGCGGCGGCCACCTATGCCGGGGACAAACCGCTCTCGACCGTATTTCACGACGAGTTCCGGGGCGGCTACGTCTACACCGTGGGAAACAGCACCTACAGCGGAGCAATCAGTCCGGGGGGAGAGTATGCGGTTATGTTCGAACCCGAACTCCCGGCGGACGCAACCATCCTCTATCAGCGCATCTACGTCTACTGGGCCTGGAGCAAGCTCGACCAGAACGCCATCTACCCGGTGTTCTCGCTCACCCGCACGGATACGGGCGAGAACCTTGCGGAGGCCGACCGCTACACGGACTCCAAGGGGTTCGTCAGCCAGAACGACTTCTTCTCAGGAGTGGACATCTTTACGACGAGAGACCTCAACCCCGGAAAGAACTCCTTTGAAGTCGTCCTCAAGAACAACGCCACCGATAATCGGACGTTCGTCGTCCAGGGGATCGGCCTGCTCGCCGTCTACGAGAGCCCCGGATCGCCGGAGGGGATCGTCTGGGTGAGCGAGGGGGCCGACCTCCTCTACAGCAGTTACGGGATCACCCCCGCCATGGCGTCGAGCAAGATCGATTTCCCCGGGACAATCGACCGATCCGGCCTTAAATCGGCCGAACTCTTCATCGTCGCCCCTTCCGGGGGCTATACCCGGGAGAAGATCCCCGTGATCAACCGGCTCTTCTTCAACCGCGAGGGGACAAGCAGCATGCCCTCGTTCTTTGAAGCGATCCTCTCGGCGCTCTTCCCGGGATCGAGCGGGAAGGAGTGGGTGAACGTCTTTGACTCCGACGAGACGGTGCAGGTCGGGATCGACCGGCGGGACGTGTTGCCCTACCTGCGGTCCGACGAGAATTTCGTGCAGATCCAGGACGAAAAGGACTACCTGGTGCTGACGAACGCCGTTCTCTGGGCCGAACGGAAGGAGTAAGAGTATGGAGACCATCATCGAGACAAGACACCTGAGCAAGGCGCACAACGACCGGGTGACCGCTCTGGCGGACGTGAACCTGGCCGTCTGGAAGGGGGAGTTCATCGCGCTCCTCGGGAGAAGCGGCAGCGGCAAGAGCACGCTCCTGAACATCCTCGGCGGCCTCGACGCCCCGACATCGGGAGAGGTCCGCATCGGCGGTAAAAGCGTCGATTTCAGCGACCGAAAGGCGCTCATCGCCCTCCGAAGAGAGTCCATCGGGTTTGTCTTCCAGAGTTTCAACCTCATCCCGGCCCTGACGGCGCAGGAAAACGTGGAGTATCCACTCCTCTTCAACTATCGCGATACGGCGGTCAGGAGAGAGCGGGCGGCCGACCTCCTCTCGCTCGTCGGCCTCGCGGACCGGGCGCACCACTATCCCCGGGAGATGAGCGGCGGCGAGCAGCAGCGGGTGGCGATCGCCCGCGCTCTTATCGGCGAGCCGCTCATCGTCCTGGCCGACGAGCCGACGGGGAACCTGGATTCGAAGACGCGCGACGAGATCTTCGGCCTGATGCGGCAGGTAAACGAGGAGCGGGAGACGACGTTTCTGATCGTCACCCATGAGCGTGAGCTCGGGAGGCGGACCGACCGTACCATCAAGCTCCTCGACGGGAGCGTGGTCGCATGATCTTCGATCGGCTGATCGACTACCTGAGGGTCTCGGCCCACCAGGTCGCCCGGAAGCGGATGCGCGTCTTCCTCACCGCCCTCGGGATCGCTATCGGGGTTGCAGCCGTCGTCGGGACCGTCTCCCTCGGGGAGGGCGTCCGCTACCAGGCGGTGGAGGCGATCAAGGAGCAGTCCGACCTCACGCTCATCGAGGCGACTGCGGATATCCGCGGAGGCGCGATCCAGTTCATCACGCCGGCAAAGATCGAGGAACTCGCCGCCGTCCAGCACGTGGAGGCTTCTTCGGCGGTGGTCCGGGAGGCGTACACCACAAAACGGCAGACCTACCTTGAGGTCGTGGGGATCGATCCCGCCGGGATCGAGGGCGTGATCCGGCCGAAATTCCTGAGGGGAGAGAACCTCGAGCCCGGCTCCCGGCAGGCGGTGCTCGGGCACGACGTCGCCGAGACGCTCCAGCGCTACGAGGGGGTCAGGTTCGGCGACGCCGTCCCGATCCTCATCCGGCGCTACGATGAGGACGGCATGCCGGTCGACGAAGAGGTGACGTTCACCCTGGTCGGCGTGCTCCAGGAGCGGGACGATGCGTTCGACCAGGTGATGCTGATCGACCGCGGGGTCGCGCAGGAACTGCGCGGGGACGAGACGGCGTTCGACGGGGTCCTGATCCGGGTCGATCAGCCCGAAACGGTCTTCGGCGTCGTGGACGACGTCAAGGCGCTCGGCCTCACCGCGAAGGGCGCGTTCCAGCAGATCGAGTCGGTGAACCAGCTGATGGACGTCGTCGTCCTCATCCTGGCGTTCTTTGCCGGGGTCTCCCTGATCGTCGGGGTACTGATGATCGTCAACACGATGGTCACGTCGGTCTTTGAGCGGACGCGGGAGATCGGGATCACCATGGCCATCGGGGCCTCCCCGGCGGACGTCGTCCACCTCATCCTCGCCGAATGCCTCTATATCGGCCTCATCGGGGGCGTGCTCGGCGATCTTTTAGGCATCGCGTTCACGGGCGTGATCAACACATTCGGGAAGCCGTTCATCGTCGCCCAGCTCGGCGATACGTTCTCAACGTTCGCCGAGGGCGACATCACCCTGATCACGCCCGAAATTCTCGTGATCGGAATGGCAATCGCGATCGTTCTCTCTCTGGCATCGGGCCTCTACCCGGCGTTGAAGGCGTCTCACCTCAACCCGGTGACGGCGATACGGACGGGGGTGTGATGAATGAGAATCAACAGACCGTATATCACAGGAATTGCGCTATCTCTTATGCTGCTGCTCGTTCTGGTGCCCGCACCCGCGGCGGCCGACCAGTACGTGGGCGGCATCCCGCTCGGAACCGTCAAAGAAGACACCGTCTCCGGCGGGCTATGGTCCGATTCGTACACGGACTTCGCCAACTCGGCGGAGAAGACGTTTGCCCTGCCCGCCTACACGGAGATCAAGTGGGCGCGCCTCTACGTCTCCGTCTACTGCGCTCATATGCAGAACAACTACGAGCACCGGGCGACCGTGAAGTTCGACGGCGGGTCGGGGATAGAGACGCTCGGCGTCGAAGAACTCCGGCAGCCGTACGTCTTCGCGATCCACGGCGGCAGCCCGGTCTGGGTGAACGACCACTGCAACCGGATCACGAGCGATTACCTGATGTGGTACGACGTGACCGGCCGCATCACCGCGAGGAACCCGGTCGCCGAGGTAAAGGTGGACCAGCCGGAAGGGTATAAAGGGACCTTCGACGGGAGGATAAAGCTCGTCACGCTGGTCGTCGCCTACGACGACGGCGACGGCGACGAGGTCTACTACTGGGTGAACCAGGGGCACGACGTCCACTCCTACTACGTCGAGGATATCGGCGAAACCTACACGGGCGAGACGACCTTCGATACCGAGGACCTCCCGGAGGACGACGAACGGGTCCCCGCAGCCGAGTTCTCGGCGATCTACATGGCAAGCAACGTCGGGGAGTTCGAGTTCAACACCGAACCGCTCGACGCCAATGACCCGCAGGGCCCCTACTCGGGCTACCAGACCTGGGACGTCTCCGACCTCATGGAGCCCGGGGCGGCGAGCACGTTCGCCTACACCCGCGACCTCAGCGTCTCCGGGAGCGGCGGAGCCTACCTGGGCGCGTTCTTCAAGATCCCGCTCGCCCTCCTCTCGGTCCGCTACCCGGAGAAGGAGGTCGGGTCGATCAATGTGACCTCAGCGCCCGCCGGCGCGGCAATCTTCCTCGACGACGAACCGACCCAGTGGACGGCGAACACGACGATTCCCGGCATACCCGCCGGCGACCACGCGGTTCGGGTCGAGCTGGACCGCTACCGGGTGCCCGAGGACCAGTGGGTCACGGTGACCAAAGGCTCGAACGCCACGGCCCATTTCGACCTCGAGCCGATAACGGGCAGCATCGAGGTGACGAGCGAGCCGGCCGGGGCCTGGATCTACCTCAACGGGGAGAACATGTCGGTCGTAACCCCGGCGACGCTGGAGAACCTGATCATCGGAGACTACACGGTCGAGGTGAGAGCGGAGGGGGTCGAAGACTACCGGACGGTTACGGTCAACGACGGCGAGACCACCACCGTCGACTTCACGCTCGAGACCGCCGTCGGGTCCGACGGCAGGGTTCCCGACTACGGCTACTCCGGAAAGACCCTGGACGTCGCCGTCTCGGGCACCCTCCACGGGAACCTGACCTACTACGAGTTCAGCGACTACACCGGGCTTATCCACGCAGGCGAGAGCAGGGAGTTTACGATCGATGTCCCCGGCAACGGCACGGTCGCATACGCGCGGCTCTACATCTACACCACCTGGGGGCACGACGAACAGAGGAAGGAAGGGACTCCGGTCAGGGTCAGCCTCGCAGTCGACGGGGCGACCATCAAAGCAGACGCGGTCTACAACGACCGGAAGAACGAGGGGATCTACAATTATCTTCTCGAAACACACGCGTTCAACGTCACCGGCGTCCCGGGCGGCATCGCCGGCGAACACGTCGTGAAACTGACGAACGACGGGAGGAAGGACGATGTCTTTGCGACCTACGGCATCGGGCTCCTGGTCGTCACCGAGGACCCCGCAGAGCCGGAGATGACCTACTGGGTCGCGGAGGGGTCGGATACGCTCTACGCCCACCCGGACTTCGGGACGACGTCCGAAGACTGCATCACAACGGCGACCTTCAACGAGTCCGTCGACCTCTCCGGAGCCGGCGAGGCGCGCCTCATCCTGGTCACCACCGCCGGTTCGGGGATTGACGACGACGAGCACCGGATCTACTTCAACGACGGCGAGTGGTTCAATCTGCTCACCGCCGGCTCTTCGGCAATCAGCGTGGCCGACCTGGACGTGAGACCGTACCTCATGGGATCGGAGAACGCGGCGGGAATCCAGAGCCTCATCACCACGACGAAAGGCGACTACATGGAGAACCGCGCCATCATCCTCGTCGTCAGGAAAGGCACCCCGCCGGAGGGATATGAGACGAACGCCACATCCACGACGGGCACAACCGGGATTCCGGCGACACCGTCCAGCGAGTCGGGATCGCGGTTCACCCTCAACGCGACGAACGGGCGGATCGAGGCCACGCGTCTCGTCGCCGACGGCGGGGCCGTTCAACTGTACATCCCCGAGGGAGCGGTGATCACCGAGGGCTCCGGGAGCCCCGTCCAGGCGCTGACGCTGCAGAGGCTTTTACCCGGCGACGCAGGGGGTGCCGACCCGGCCTACGCGGTCGGCAGCGAGGATATGATGAGTGATCTCCCCCTGAGTTTGATCATCTCCGTGAGCGAACCGGGAGGCGTGATCGCCAGGTACGACCGTTCTTCGGGCGCCTGGCAGACCCTGGAGACTGCGGCCGATGCGACGGGCGGCAGCGTCTCGGCGAAGGTCCGGCAGGGAGGCATCTATACGGTCCGGTACGGCGAGACCGGTGAGTCCGCCCGGGATGGAGGAGTGATCGGCCTTCTGTTCGGTGCCGTCCAGGCGCTTTTCGGGCTCTTCGGCTTCGCCTCCGCCGGGGAGGAGCCGGGGCCGGCGGTGGGGCCTGAACCGATCCCGGCCGCGGCGGCAGAGCCCACGCCGACGGCGGCGCCTCCTGTCGACATCACCACGATGCAGTTCGATCTTGCGGTGCTCTCCGACCCGCCGGGCGCACTCATCGACCTCGACGGCGAGTATACCGGCAGGACGACCCCGGCCGCGTTTGCATCGCTCTCCGGCGGCAACCATACCGTCCGGGTGCGCATGGACGGCGCCGAGCCGGTGGAGCGGGAGGTCCAGCTTGCGCGCGACGACGAAGTCGTGGTCGAGGTCCCGGGAGCCGTATCCCCGGGACTGCTCCGCGACTGGGAACAGAACCACTACGGCGGCGTCTACGTCGACTCGTTCCCCGACGAGGCGGAGATCTTCGTCGACGGCCGCAAAGTGACCCAGAAGACCCCCGCCGTCATCTACGGGCTGAAAGAAGGGCTGCACACCATCAAGGTGAAGAAAGAGAAGGTGGAGTTCAGTTCCGATAAAGAGCGGGTATGGATAGATAAAAACACCCTGACGCGGGTGATGTTTTCCAGCGGCAACGCTGAGTTGACGCGTTCGATCACGTTCGCACCGGAGGAGTACGCCCAGAAGCCGTTCTCGATCAACGGCAGATACATGGGCGACCGGTTCCCGAAGACGATTGAGGTCCGGGGGATCGGCGGGGCGTACCTCACCGTCGCGGACGGCGGGGGTTACCGGACATACAGGATACCCGCCACCGTCCAGTCGAACGATACCGTGAGTGCCGCGTTCTCCGCCGCACCCTGCAGCCTTCTCGTGACGTCGGCGCCGGCGGGGGCGGCGATATCGGTCGACGGGTTCCAGACCGGGTTCGCCACGCCGTACGTCGTCGGCAACATCTCGGAAGGGAGGCACCTCGTCGGGGTCTCGAAGCCGGGGTATCTCCCGGCGGAGCAGGAGGTCGTACTGACGGGCGGCTCCGGCGACGCCGCGGTGAAGTTCACCCTCGCCGCGTATACCTGGGGGTCGCTTGAGGTCTCGAGCGACCCGGCAGGCGCCAAGATCTACCTCTTCAACCGTGATACCGGCGAGAAGACGCCCCACACCTTCCACTACCTCGGCATCGGCAGTTACCCGGTGAAGGTGGCGGGGAAGGAGGGGTCGAAGACGACAGAAGACGTGACGATTGTCCCGTATTCAACCACCGAATACCACGCCGACCTCACGGGGGCCTAAAGCGGGCCCCCCTCAATTTTTTCCAAGGTCAAACGACGCAGGGTTCGGCCGCACATCCCCCGACCAGGAAATTCCGGACGGCGACAGTAAGGTTTTCTCGATTGAGATACCAGCGCTACGATGTTTCCGTAAGAGAACTATGTATGAAATAGACGATCCCGTCTTTCGTCAACCCTCTCCATGTTGGTTTTACAGGGCCATCCCACCGGCGCCGGAGGGGTTCCGTCGCCTTTCCGGCGCACCTTCACGCCTGCAGTGGTTGAAGGATTGAACGGACAGAGTTTACCATGGCCGGTCAGGCAGCGTCCCTCATGCCCCCGGTGCACGTGACCCTCCGACGCTCAGTCGCCGCTGAGGCTTCAGATGACCCCTCCGGGGGACCGGCGAGGGTCCCCCTGTCGGGCACGGTTACCGCTCCTCTCTGCATCGGTAGGTGCAGGGCATAGCCGCAACGAACCTGTCCCCTAACGGCCCTACTCCATGCACCTTAACGGCGGCGTTTAATCGCTCAAAAACGAATTTGCGGAACGCATGCTTGTGATATCGCTCCCCCGTCGAGCAGCCATTTCCAGAGCGGGATATACCGGACAGTTCCCTCTCTCTTCTCCGTGTCTTTCGTGAGAAGGATGCACTCCCGCACCCGGGAGCCGTGAAGGTTTGCGAACTCGAGCAGTGCTTTTTCCTCCCGGGCGGGGAGGGAATCGGTGTAAGAGACGCTGATTGCCGAGAGCGAGCGGTCGGGATTTTTTACGACGAAATCGACCTCACCCTGTTTCTTCCAGTAATATACTTCACGACCCTGCTTCTTCAGTTCGATGAAGACGAGGTTCTCTGCAAGCCTTCCTTCGTCTTCCGAGAACCTGAACGATACGGCGTTCCGGAGACCATTGTCGATGCAGTAGATCTTTTTGTTGTTCCTGCTCTGTGTTTTCAGCGAAGAGCTGAAGTACTGAACCTCAAAGAGGATCTTCGCTTTCTCTGCGTAGTAGAGATACTCCCTGACGGTCTCGAAATCGATGCCGAGCACCTCCTGGAGATTCCGGTAGGAGTAGAACGAGGTTACGTTCGTCATGCAGTAAGTAAGCAGATCGCCGAGCGCCTTCTGGTTTCGCACCTCATTAACCCGCACGATGTCGCGATAGACGATGCTGTCGTAGTATGCCGCGAGCTGGTCCCGCCGGATCGTTTCGTCGTCTGAAAGGACGACCTGCGGGAAACCTCCTTCCCTGATATACTCACCGAGCAGATGCAGGAGCCGGTACTTCGCCGACGCGAGAGATACGGGATCGTGCGGCAGGTCCTCGCCCGAGAAGACCACGTATTCCGCAAAATCGAGCGGGTAGACATGGACCGGAAGGTATCGCCCGGCAATGAGCGTTGAGAGGTTTGAGTCGAGAAGGTAGGACGTCGAACCGGATATGATAAGGGTGAATTTCTTTCTGTCGTAGAGCGATTTTATCCACCGCTCCCACCCCTCGAGGGTCTGGATCTCATCAAAGATGAGGTAGGGCGCGTCGCCGCCGTACACGTCCCTGCGGTAGGTCTCAAGCAGGGTCTCGAGCGGGTCTTCGAGGCGGGCAATCTCCGGCTCATCGCAGTTCACAAAGAGTATCGACCGCGGATCGACCCGGCGGTTATGGATCAGGTCGTCGATGATCTGGAAGAGGAGCGTTGTTTTTCCCGAACGGCGCACCCCCGTAAGGACAACGACCTCCCCGGTCTCAAGATACTTCCGTATCTTTGTAAAGTATTTCTCCCGCCGTATACCCGTTTCAAAGGGCCTGGCGCTCCACCAGGGATTGAGGGCGACCAGGAGGTCGAGGACCGAGGGCACACAGTTTGTTGGAGTATATTCCAGCATAAATGTTTGTTTTTATCTGGATATAATCGAACCAAACAGACGAGCCCCGAGGGTCTTCATTCGAAGGCACACGGGACACCCTCACCGTGCCGACGGCTTCCCGCGCTCATGGCACCTCCTGGATCGTCGACGGGGCGATAGCAACGGCACCGAGAGTTGCCCGGTGGAGGAAGATCGAAGACGTGATAACCGTCCCGTACCCGGCCGTCGGATGCCGTGCCGGGATCACGGGGACTTGAGCGGTCCCCACCACCCCATCCATCTGGGCCCCCGGGCGGGGTTCGGCCGTACGGCCGGGCCACGCGGAGTTGTGCGATCCGTCCGGGGGTGTGCCTGCGGCACGACGTTCCAACAGGGTAATCATGCACAAGTCGCTGTCAACTACCCCCCACTGAAGTGGGGGACATGCTCCTATAGATGGGAGCACGCTCTTTAGGGGCTTCGCGATTCCACCTCTCCCCCGGTGTCGGGGGAGCGGACCGCAATAGGCCGGTTGACGGCGGCCCTGGCAGCAATGTCGCTGCACTGTGGTGTCGTTTGCGCAGGTGTATAGCCGTGATCCGCAGGGAGGCTCCTGCTTCGTGCCTTCCATAGCGCAACAAACATCTGTTGGACTTCCTCCGGCATAAAGAATAGCCGTTCGGGGTGAAAGTGTATCGTGATATGCGAAGGGCCGATTCCTCCCATGACTCAAGTCGCGGGAATCCTCGGTCATTCTCTTGAACACAGTTCAAACCATCACTTGAAGGTACGCCTGAATTCTTCCCTATCGATCCCGGCTTGTTTGAGGATGCCAATCAGGGTATCTTTCTTCAGCTCACGGTGCAGAGGTACGGAAAAGACCCGCCATTCCTTCTGCGCAACAACATGGGACGAGGTCTGCCGTTGCGGGACGAAACCAGACCGGGCAAGGTACTTTACCATCTCTTCCCCGGAAATGACCGGCAGCCTATATGACATCAACTACGTCAACCTTTGATATCTCACGACGGGCAGTTGATGTCTTCCGATACAATTTTTCCCGCTGCACGTCAAGAACGAGTTCTATTGCTTCTTTGATGTTGGCAAGTGCTTCTTCCCGCGTTTCGCCCTGGCTGATCGCCCCCGGGATCTCAACGCACTGGACGGTGAACCCACCCTCTTCCTGTGGTTCGAGCACTACCGTATATTTCATGATCATACCCTTGATCACGCGGATCATACAAGTTTTTTGGTAGTTGTCTCGCGGGGCTCTCGGAGCAGAGTGGGAAGACCCCGGTCGAGAGGACTGGGGATGACACGGCACAACCCAGAGGGTTGTGCCTGTCAGGAAGATGCAGAGCATCTTCCGTGAAGCGGCGCCCCTCCCTCCGGATCGCATACTTCCACCTCGCGTGGCTCCCCCGCATAGTATTAGTATTGGTGGTCCCACACGCCTCTATCCGTCTGTTGCGGGGCTACCGGTACCGGTTGTATCCAACTGCCGATCAGACGGTCCTGATTCGCCAAACACCTCGGGTACTGCCGGTTCATGTACAACCGGGGCTTGAATCTCAAGAACAAGGTTTACCAGGATGACGAGGTGAGGTTGTCTGCATACGACCTCATCAACCGCCTCCCTGCTCTCAAGGCACGGCGCGGTTGAAGCGTGCCCGGCAGGAAGAACCCAAAGGGTTCTTCCGTGAAGAGCGTCGCTGAAGATTCATATAGTTCAGAGTATTCTGACACATCCCCACGAAAGATTGAGTGATCTCTGGCGTCAAATTGTCGACACGGCTTCCCTCCGGGCATCGTCACGCGGGGAGCGACTGCCGGTACAGCGGGAGTTTGAGAAACTCTTCGAGTTTCGAGATGCACCCGGCGGAACGGCGGGTGCATGAGAAGAACGAAGTTCTTCGAGGGGCCGGGAAGGTGCACCCGGCGGAACGGCGGGTGCATGAGAAGAACGAAGTTCTTCGAGGGGCCGGGAAGGTGCACCCGGCGGAACGGCGGGTGCATGAGAAGAACGAAGTTCTTCGAGGATGCACCCTCCCGGCTGAGGTGTTTGGGGACGACCTCTCTCATATGTCAGTTCCCTGCCGACTTCACGGAAAAATGCAATCTCGTCCGTGATGTGCCGAAGAAAGAGATCGCCACGCCTCACACCAGGCGACTTCCTGCTCGATATACGGCCGGAGGTGTCGGTTGAGCCCCAGTTCAGTGACGAGGTCCACCCGACGGCAAAAGAGGGCCTCCAGGTAGAACGCGAGTTCCATGGAGTTTCGGAACGTCGTCTGTCCGGGTGCAAACTCGATCAGCACATCCACATCGCTCCCGGGCCGGTCAACGCCTGGGGCGGTCGATCCGAAGATGCCGATCTTCGCCACGCCGAACCGCTCCCGGAGCAGCGGGAGTGCCTCCTCCAGCCTGTCAACGAAGATGCTCTTCTTCCTCCGGCGGACCTGAGTTTTCATACGGGTTCCGCCTCCTCCTGATGGTATCCGGGAGCGAGGAGATGATGAAGATTGCCCGACGGGGGAAGGAGATGAGTACCGGGACTCCTTAATTTGAGGTTGCGGCGCGACGTTCCGACAGGATGATAATGTACGGGTACGAACAATAAAGACGGTCCTGTCCTTATTCAACCATCTCCTCATTGGGTTTTACAGGGCCATCCTCCTGCGCCGGACGGGTTCCGTCGCCTGTTCCGGCGCAGTAGATCGCACACTCTTCCGATCCGGTGTTTTTACAAACGTTTTTTCCAGATACAGGCGACCGGGTTTTCTCCTGCATCCGGAAGGGGCCTTCGCGGCCCGATGGAGATTTCCGGGAGCGGCGGCATCCCGTTGGGCAGGAGAGAGCGCTCCCGGGCGGTACGGCGGGGTTCCCGCGCGCCCGGCTGCTTTTGGACCGCGCCGGGCACGACCTCCTTTGAGAATGGTACCGGGTGATACCGATTGGTATTACCAATTTACAGATTGTAATTACTAATTAAGTCATAATTAGAAGAATATCAGATAAAATATTAAATAAAAAAGTATTTATTGTACTAAAATGATCTCCCTCATGCCGGGGGGATGGCCCTCCGGAATCTAAACAAACCAAAGAGGAGATGGAAAAAACATGAAAACAACCAGACAAGGTATGCTGACGGGCATGCTGGTACTGATCGTGGCGCTCGCGATGGCAGCGCCGGCATCGGCAGACCCGTGGATTGGAGGAGACCCCCTTGTCACCGCGAACGGAACGTCCGGAGTAGTATCCGGCGGCCTCTGGTTCGACATGTACGGGGATTTCGAATCTGCGTACCCGACTCCGATCGAGAAGGAGTTCAATTTGCCGTTCGATCCTGAGGAAGTATTCGATCCTGACGATATTGTCTGGGCGCGGCTCTACGTGGACTCCTACATTGGGAACATGAGGAATAATTATCCTCTGAACACAACCGTGGAGTTCGATGGTGGGTCGGGTTACGTGACACTTGGCTCCGAGATCATGAACACGAGTTACACCTTCCCGGAGGGCAGCGGCGAGGACGGGACAATCTGGATCAACAACTCCACCCGGGTGACGAGCGACCACCTGATGTGGTACGACGTGAAGGATCAGATCACCTCATCAAATGTCGCGGCGCGCGTGCACACGGCCAGACCGGACGGCGGCCAGCCGTTCGACGGCAGGGTGAAGATGATCACCTTGGTGGTGGCGTACAACGACGGGGATTATGACCAGATCTACTACTGGGTGAACCAGGGCCACGACACCGACTCATATGTTGCCGATGCTAACGGTTACTCTTACATCGGGGAGACCGACTTCAGCACATCCGGGATCACATCTCCCATTAATGCAAACCTCACTGCCATCTACCTGGCAAGTTACAACGGGAACTACACTTTTAACAGCAACGCCCTTCCCTGGGCCAGTCCATCGACTTGGCCATATCTAGGTTCTCAGAGTTGGGACGTCACCAGCTACATCACCGGCGGAGACAGTTCCATGACGTTTGACCGGAACTCCACCGATTCCGGCTCTTATAGTGGCTACTTCAAGATCCCGCTCGCCCTGCTGACGGTGGAGGAGGAGGAGTAAGCGCGCAGTTTCGCGGCAGGATGCCGTGACGCAACGCCGACCCCGCAATTAGGGGTAAACGACGCAAAACCGGTCGTCGGCCACTCGGCCGACGATCGACACCTACGTTTTTTGACCGGCACGGGAGCCCGGAGAACCGCCGCCTCTCCCGTTCCGGCAACATCCGGTCCGGCATGATTGCCCGCCTGAGTGGCACGAATCTCCAAAGTTTGTGCCTAAACTAATAAATTTATAATAAATATTATGATCAGGTATGAATGATCAGATTTTATATACAACTAAATAATATTTTTTGATCATCCTGTTTGACCATCAGCGCCCTCAGCCACCGGGCCGGAATACCGATGCTGCCGGGCAAGATGAAACACAAAAGGAGCTGAAAACGATGCAACGAACATTTCTGATTCTTTGCATAGCCACACTGCTATGCATGACAGCACTCGCCGCACCCGTAGCGGCGGCGACGACCACCGAGACGTACCAGGCAGACGCCGACACGTACATCCGATGGGGTGGCGCGGTTGGAGAGACAAACTATGGTACCTCCACGAGTCTTTTTATTCGACAATCCGGCGATCCCTGGGGAACTTCGACTGGAGCACTCTACAGGAGCCTTATCCACTTCGACCTCTCCTCGATCCCCGAGGGTGCAACGATCGAGTCGGCGACACTCCACGGATATATATCCAGCAGGATGGGCGACAGAGAGGTCGCCGCATACCGCGTGACCGGAGAGTGGACCGAGACAGATGTCACATGGAACAATGCGCCTTCCAACAATACGCAGCCAACCAGCGTAATCGACCCTGGTCCAACAGCGAATGTCTGGATCGGCTGGGACGTCACGCAGGACGTACAGGCTTACGTGCAGGGCACCCCGAATTACGGGTGGCTGCTCGTGTTTCCTGACGAATCCACACCCCTCACGGAGCAGAGATCCCAGCTGAGAAGCCGTGAGTATTCCGACTCCGCACTACGACCCTACCTGAACGTAACCTACTCCACCGGGAGCGTCGCGCCAGTCCTGACTGTGATCGAGGTTTCCCCTGCGATGACGAACCTGGCGGTCGGCGGAACGCAACAGTTCACCGCCACTGCGAAGGACCAGGACGGCATCGAGATGATCGACGTCACGTTCGACTGGTCGAGCAGTAACGAGACCGTCGGCACGGTGAACCAGACTGGATACTTCACCGCTCTTGCGGCGGGGACGACGACCGTTACCGCCGCCGCGGAGGGCGTGAACGGGTCGGCCATGGTGACCACAGGCGCCACACCCGCCCTGACAACCATTGAGGTATCTCCCGAAACGGTGAACCTGGCGATCGGCGGGACGCGACAGTTCAACGCTACCGCGAAGGATTCGGCCGGGAGCGAGATCTCCGGCGTCTCCTTCGACTGGTCGAGCAGCAACGAGACCGTCGGCACGGTGAACGAGACCGGGTTCTTCACCACGCTCGCCGAGGGGACGACGACCGTCACCGCCGCCGCGGAGGGCGTGAACGGGACCGCACAGGTGACGGTCGGTCCGGCCGCCCAGGTCGATCTCACCATCGCCGGTGTCGTAAACCCGGCACTCGGCTCCGCGGTCTTTGCGCGGGAACCCAACCCTGTCGTGGTCCGGAACATCGGGAACAACGGGGAGGACGACGCGACCAACGTCGTGGTCGCCGTGTATGCAAGCGACGTCGCCAACGGCACCGTCGCGGTCAACACGACCACCATCGAGACGATCCCGGCAGGGTCACAGATCGCCGTGACGAACATTCTCGACCCCACGATCCGCGACCTCCAGGGCGGCACGGTGAGGTACTCCGCCGCCGTGGACCCCGACAACCTCATCCCCGAGACGGACGAGACCAACAACTTCAAACTCGGGTTCGCCGATAAGAGTGTTCTTTACAACGGCTATAAGGGCAAGACGTACTGGGATGGCGGCAGCAACGTCACCACAGCGCGGACCTACGACATCCGCGGCGACATCGTCCACTCCTTCGGCGACAGCCAGTATATGTCCGGGAGTTTCGGTACGGGGGGCTGGACGAATTACACCGTGACCTGGACGGCAGGCAACCTCTCACTCCCGGCGGGTGCGACGGTCCACGACGCCTGGCTCTACGTGCCCTACTGCTGGGATAACTCCAATCAGGCGCCCGACAACGTCTCGATCGACTTCAACGGCGTCCGGGTTCCCTACGTGGATTGGTACCACGACGCATCGAACTTCGGGATGTACGGCGATCACGTCTACGGCCTGATAACCTACAACGTGACCGATCTCTACGAAGCCGGCGCCAACAACACGGCGCTCTTCACGCGAACGGATGCCGGCGCCAAGATCTCGCCGGCCGGGTTCACCCTCGCCGTGATCTACGAGGACGATTCCGCCGCCAGGAAGCAGATCTTCGTCAATGAGGAGTTCGATATCCTCGGCGCCGATCCACAGAACTACGGCACGAATATGACCGAGGCAACGGCGTACGTGCCGTTCTCCGGCATGACCATCGAGAAGGAGGACGTCGTCCGCGCGAACCTGACGACGTTCGTCCCGTGGGGCAACGACGGCGAGGGCAACCTCTACTTCAACGGCGAACAGGTCGGGGCGGGGGTCTGGAACTTCGGCCCGCGGACGGTCGGTGCCTCCGACAACTCGCAGGTGGCCGTGGACGAGCGCGAGGTGACGACGCACCTGAACGCGACCGGGAACGAGGCGGCGATCCAGGGAGACGAAACCTGGAAATCGCCGACGATGGTCGCCGGGCTGACCTTCCTCGTGGTGGAGTATGCCGACGATACCGCCGTCCCGACCGCGAACTTCACGGCGAACGTGACCGCCGGTGAGGCCCCGCTTGCGGTCCAGTTCAACGACACCTCCACCGGTTCGCCGACCTCCTGGGCCTGGGACTTCGGGGACAACACGACTTCTGCGGAACAGCACCCCGTCCACACCTACGCCACCGCCGGTACCTACTCGGTCAACCTCACGGTCACGAACGCGGCCGGCAGCGACACCGAGACGAAGACCGACTACATCACGGTCACCGCCCCCTCCGGCGGCGATGTCCCCGACCTCACGGTAAGCACCCTCGCGTCGAACAACGGCGAGGTCTTCTCCGCCGCCGGCAACACCTACACGGCGACGATCACCAACATCGGCACCGGCGACACCGGCGCATTCTTCGTTGAGTTCAACGTCAGCGGCGTAGCCGGCACGGTTACCGTCACGGACGGCCTTGCGGCCGGCGCCAACACCACCGTCACCTGGACCGACGAGACCGTGCGCAAGGCGGGTGACATCGTGACGATCACCGCCGTCGTCGATGCGGAGAACGCCGTGACCGAATCGAACGAGGAGAACAACAGGCTCAGCATCGAGAACACTGTCGTTGACAACGGCTACCGCGGCAAACGCTGGACCGGCGGCGACGATCTGACGACACAGGCGTCCTTCTCGGGGCGGTATGGCGTCGTCTACTCGGCCGGGGACACCGCCTACAACGGGGCGTCGTGGACCGAGCGGACCGGGAACTGGACCGTTACCGATCTCCCGATCCCCGAAAACGCCACGATCGTGAGCGCCCGGCTCTACCAGGGCTACACCTACAACAAGATGGGAGGCGATCCGGCATTCACGCTCTCGTTCAACGGCAATACGGTCACGCCCGCGGCGACCTACCGGGATGTCAAGAACTTCGGGTCGTACAGCTACCCCTACGGGCTGTACGTCTATGACGTAACCGATCAATTCGATCCCGCCGGCAACAGCATGACCCTCATCCCCGAAGAAGGGAACGACTACGGTCTCTACGGCGCCTACCTCGTCGTCGTGTACGAAGACGCCTCGGAGACCGAGAAGACCATCCTGATCAACGATGAGTTTGACATGCTCTATGCCCGTGCCTCCTATGCAGCCACGTCCGACGAAGCAACGGCGTATGCATCCTTCCCGAGCGTCGATACCACCGACCTCCTGAACGCCCGGGCGATTGCCGTCCTTTTCTCGGCCGGCGACGCCGAAAAGAGTAAGTTCTTCTTCAACGACCGGGAGTATCCCGGGTTCTGGATAGACTACCAGACAGGCCCGCAACTCGGGTTCTCCGCCTACAACGTGACCGATGCGGTTCTGGACGGCGCGAACGAGGCACGCCTCCAGAGTTACGATCCCGGCTCGAACGGCGACAACATGTACGCCGCCACCGCCATCCTGATCCTCGAGTACCCGGCTCCTCCCGGCAGCATCTTCGTCACCTCGACCCCCGCCGGTGCGGCGGTCTGGCTCGACGGGGAAGACACCGGGCAGGTGACCGACACCACGCTGACAAACGTCCCGGCCGGCGACCACGTCGTCACCCTGAAACTCGACGGCTACGCCAACGCCTCGACGCCGGTCACGGTCGCCGAAGGCGAGATGTCTGAGGTCGACCTCGCCCTGACCGACCGAATCGGCTGCCTTGAAGTCACCTCGACGCCCGACGGCGCCGCGATCTTCATCGACGGGGAGGATATGGGTGAGGTCACCAACGCCACCATCGACGGGGTCGGCGTCGGCAATCACAACGTCACCCTCAAGAAGGGCGGCTACGTCGACGCCGTGGCCGGAGTAACCATCACAGAGAACGAGACCGCCACCCTCCACCTCACCCTCATCGAGGCCACCGGGAGCATCGCCGTCACCTCGACGCCTACCGGCGCAACGATCTGGATCGACGGCATCGAGACCGGCCGGACGACCGACGCTACCCTCACCGACATCCCCGCCGGAGAGCATACCGTCACCGTGAAGATAGCCGGGTATGCGGACGCGGCGGCAAACGTCACGGTCGAACACGGCGAGACCGCACCGGTCCACTTCGGTCTTGTCCCCCCGACGGGGAGCATCGCCGTCACCTCGATTCCCGACGGCGCCAGGATCTTCCTCGACGGCACCGAGACCGGTGAGATGACGAACGCCACCCTGACGAACGTCCCGCCCGGCGATCACACCGTCCGCGTGGAACTGGACGGCTACCAGACGGCAGAGGAGATCCTGACCGTCACGGCGGGGGAGACCGTGTCCTGCCACCTCGACCTCGAGAGGGTCATGGTGATGCCGGTGGCCGACTTCAGCGCCGACGTGACGAGCGGCGATGCGCCGCTTGTGGTCCGGTTCACCGATGCCTCCACAGGAAACGCAACCGCGTGGGCCTGGGACTTCGGTGACGGAGGGACGTCGCCCGACCAGAACCCGGTCCACGCCTACCTGACCGCAGGGACCTACACGGTCACCCAGACGGTCACGAATGCCGACGGGAGCAACAGCACGGCGAAGACGGACTACATAACCGTGACCCTGCTACAGGGCGACCAGACAGTTGATACGCCCCTTGATATCCCCGGATGCACCCTGACCCCGGCAAGCGGCGGCAAGACGCAGGTTGACATCGACCTCGCCGAAACCGACGCCAGGGTAAGCGGGAACACCATTACCATTCCGCAGGCGGCCTACACCCTGACGATTGAAACGGAAGATGCTCCCACAGTCGAAAACGGCACGATTTCCGGGACGATAGCGGCCATCCACCTCGATACCCAGCCGGTTGTCACGGAACTCGGGTCGGTCGGCGCGGTCAGCGCCTCCGTATCGGTGGACCTGACCGGCCTTCCCGACGGAGCCGGCCTCACGACGACCATCTCGCAGGAGGTCTCCCCCGATGCCCGGAGTGCCTTCCAGCTCGCCGCAAGCACCGACGGGCTGGACCTCGGCGACGTCGCCTACACAATGAACATCCTGAGAACGAGCCTTGAGAACGGCCAGGACATCGCCGGTGCCACGATCCGGATGACGGTCAGCCCCGCGTGGGTCGAAGCCCACGGCGGCGTGGACGCGATCCGGATCATCCGGTCCGCCGAGGACGGCACGAAAGAAGTCCTCGCAACAAGGCTCGTCGGCACCGATGCCGGTGGAAACATGGTCTTTGAAGCCGCATCATCAAACGGCCTCTCAATCTTCGGGTTGGCAGTGGTCTCGGCGGTACCGCAGACAACGCAGTCCCCCGCATCCGGAGGCGGCGGCAGCTCCTCGACGGCGGTCAGTGCGGCGAGCACCCTCAAGCCCGGAGAGAGCGTCACCCTCACGGTGGACAGGACCGCCGTCTCGGCGATCACACTGACCGCGAAGAACGCGGTCAACGACGTCATGGTGACCATGGCGAAGGGCTCGCTTCCACGGACCGCCGAACTCCCGGCGGGCACCGTCTACCAGTATGTCGAGGCGACCCTCTATAAGGCAGCGGTAGAGGATTTCAGCGGCATCCAGTTCCGGTTCGCCGTGCCGAACACCTGGCTCGCGGAACACGGTTGCACCGCAGGAGATGTCACGCTCTTCCGGAACACCGGTACCCGGTGGCAGGAGATCCCGGTTGAGGTGCTCGACGAAGAGAACGGCAAGGCAGTCTTTATCGCGAACACCGACGGGTTCGGTCTCTTTGCGATCACAGCGGCCGGCACGACCCCCGGTGTCGGTTCCCCGACACCGGAGCCCGGCGAGACCGAGACACCGGTCGGGACGGAGACCGCGGGAACCACGGCTCCACCGGCCGACGAGACCCAGGCGACGCCCCGGCCCACCCCGCTCCCGGTGTGGACGGCACTCCTGGCGCTGGGACTCCTCTTCTTCCTGGTGAGGAGAGACTGAATACCTTTTTTTGGCCGTTGCTGAAACCCAATTCTTGTCATCCTTTTTCTCGGGCTTGCCCGTCTGACGATGCCCGGATCGGCGACCCCGCCACCCTGAGGGTGTCGTGGTACAACCCCGGGACAGGCGCGTGGCAGGAGGTCCACGCAACCGTGGACCCGGCAACCCGAACCCTGACGGCAGAGGTCGCGCACTTCAGCCTCTTCGCCCTGATGTGGACTGCCGCACCGCCGGCGGAGGCAACCACCGGTCCGGTCGGTACCGTGCCCGGTGAAACGCCGTCCGGTTCGGAGCAGCCCACGGAAGGCGAAGCCCCATGGGCGCTCATCGCGGCCGCGGTCCTGGCGGCGGGATGGTACTACCTCAGGAAGCAGTGACCCCGCACCCTCTTTTCTTCGCTTCAAAAAGAATTTCGGCCGTTTGATGGGATCTACGCAAACGGCACCGCATGAACCCGAAGGGGTCGCTTTGAACACAATTCAACCCCTCACTTGAAGGTACGCCTGAATTCTTCCCTATCAATCCCGGCCTGCTTGAGGATACCAATCAGGGTGCCTTTCTTCAGCTCACGGTGCAGAGGTACGGAAAAGACCCGCCATTCTTTCTGCACGACAACATGGGACGAGGTCTGCCGCTGCGGGATGAAACCATACCGGGCAAGGTACTTTACCATCTCTTCCCCGGAAATGACCGGCAGCCTATGTGACATCAGCTACGTCGACCGTTGATATCTCGCGACGGGCGACTGATCTCTTCCGGTACAGTTCTTCCCGCTGCACGTCAAGAACGAGTTCTATTGCTTCTTTGATGTTGGCAAGTGCTTCTTCCCGCGTTTCGCCCTGGCTGATCGCCCCCGGGATCTCAACGCACTGGACGGTGAACCCACCCTCTTCCTGTGGTTCGAGCACTACCGTATATTTCATGATCATATCATTGATCACGTGGATTAAAGTTTTTTGGTAGTTATCCCGCGGGGCTCTCGGGGAAGACCCCACCTAAGGGGTGGGGATGACACGGCACAACCCTTTGGGTTGTGCCTGTCAGGAAGATACTCCGCATCTTCCGTGAAGCGGCGCCCCTTCTTCGGGTTCACTTCCCCCCGCATGGCTCACATTAATCCTATTTGGGGTCCCGCACGCCTCTATCGTATGGTTTTGCGGGGCCTACCGGTACCGGTTGTATCCAACTGCCGATCAGGGAGTCCTGATCGCCAAACAACTCGGGTGCTGCCGGTTCGTGTACAACCGGGGCTTGAACCTCACGAACCGGACCTACGAGGACGACGGGGTGAGTTTGTCTGCATACGACCTCATCAACCGCCCCCCTGCTCTCAAGGCACGGCACGGTTCCATGAAGGGGTGCGTGCCGGCCAACGGGCGGTTTCAAGATCCCGGACGGTCTGGAAGGCCCTTCCCGTCACCCGGGGTATGCCGACGCCGCTCCCTCTCAGAACAGAAGAAACACCAGAGCGACCGTGACCACCTTCGCGGCCATGCTCGCCGCGTAGGTGGCGATTGAGACCC
>ENA-UOOE01000325-UOOE01000325.1-fermentation-metagenome-genome-assembly--contig:-NODE-325-length-49334-cov-15.433734_pt1 | contig 49334 bp, 40 predicted proteins | sample MGYA00245776_ERZ724021 | MGnify/ENA primary metagenome ERZ724021 (study PRJEB28704, sample SAMN03018321) | fermentation metagenome | biome: anthropogenic terrestrial biome; feature: soil; material... | reverse complement strand
TAATATATTTGTAATTATAAAAAAAGAAGTCCTTTTTTTGTATCGTGTTGTTAATCAGCCGTGATTGACCTATGGAGTGCTTTTAAAGTATTGAAAATCAAAAGTCTGCGAGTATCCTGTTGATAAATAGCGGTGTTTTTCGCAAACAGTTTTTTCAAAAAAAGATCATTTTTTTATCTCGTTTTTTTTTTGAAAATTTGTACTCCTATTACGTTACGGAAAAGAAAAAGATCATTTTAAATTCAATGAAGAGCGACTGTCGGTTTTTATGGAACAATTGTTTGAATGTCATTCGGGACAATATCCCCGAACCGGCATTTAATACATGGTTTCTGCCCATTGTGCCGTTAAAATACGTGGATCATGTGCTTACAGTACAAGTACCAAGTCAGTTTTTCTATGAATATCTGGAAGATAAGTATCTTGATCTTATCCAGCAAACCCTTTACCGTGAAATAGGCGAGGGGACTATTCTTAATTACCGGATTCTGGTAGAAACAGAGAGTAATACTGCCGTTGAACTTCGGGGAGAGAGCAAACCGCTTGCCGGAAAAGACAAGACTGTTTCCAGAAAAATAACTGCTAAGGTACCCAGTCCATTTGACAGGGTAGAGACATCGGAATTCGATTCTCAGATCAATTCAAAGTACACTTTTTACAATTTTTTTGAGGGTGAGAGCAATCGTCTGGCACGTACTGCGGCCGAGGCGGTAGCCAATAACCCGGCAAAAACAGCATTCAATCCTCTTTTTGTTCATGGATATTCCGGTGTGGGGAAAACGCATCTTTGTCACGCCATAGGTTCAAAAGTGGAAGCACTGTACCCCGATAAAAAAGTCTTGTATTTATCGGCTCATCTGTTCAAAGTCCAGTTTACCGATGCCCGCAGGTTTAATACAATCAACGATTTTATTAATTTTTACCAGAGCATCGATGTGCTTATTATCGACGATATTCATGAATTGTCGGGCCTGGAAAAAACGCAGAATACCTTCTTTCACATATTCAATCACCTGCATCAGAATAACAAACAACTGGTGATGACTTCCGACTGTGCGCCCATGGATATGCAGGGAATGGAAGAGCGCCTGCTTACCCGTTTTCGCTGGGGGCTCAGCACCAAGCTGGAACGCCCCGATAAGGAGCTTCGAAAAAAAATTCTGCAAAACAAAGTTTTGTCCGATGGCCTTTCCATTCCGGCCAATGTAATCGATTTTATTGCAGAGAATGTAACGGAGAATGTGCGCGACCTGGAGGGTATCGTTGTTTCGTTGATGGCACATTCAATCATCAATAATCGTGAGATCGACATGAATCTGGCACGACGGGTGTTGGAACAGAGCATTAAGTTTGAAAGAAAACGCATTACCGTCCAGAAGATACAGGATACGGTGTCGGAGTTCTTCAATATCAAGAAAGAGTTGATTCAGTCTTCTTCGCGCAAGCGTGAAATTGTGCAGGCGCGTCAAGTCACCATGTATTTTATCAAAAAGCATACGGAACTGTCTCTTTCCCAGATTGGTGTGCAAGTGGGTAACCGAAATCATGCCACCGTACTCCACGCTTGCAATACAGTAAAAAACTTTTACGAGGTTGACAAAGGTTTCCGCTCCGACATTGAAGAGATTGAAAAGATCCTTAACTCCTGATTTTTTGTAACAAGCCGTCTCGCCAGAGACATTTATTTATTTTTCGCTCTTTTTATCGGGGCGTCTTGATGAATTCATTATATTTGCCCACAGCCGGAATCTTTCCGGAATGGATTGGCTATATCATAGAAGTATGAGTTATTCTCACCACAGCATCCTTACTGCTTTTTTTTTATTTGTAACCGGCACCCTCAGCAGCCAGGTTCCAGAAGGCTATTATGCCGATGCAGATGGTAAAAGAGGCGCAGAGTTAAAAACGGCGCTGTTTCAGATTATAAAAGATCCACAGGTGGTATCTTATGCCAGTTTATGGGAGTTTTTCCGGGTAACTGATGCGCAGAGGAACAACAAGGTGTGGGATATGTATTCCGATGAGCCGGGAAAAGGGCCGGAATACCTGTATGATTTCAGGAATAACCGATGCGGCTCCTATCGCAGGGAGGGGGACTGCTACAACCGGGAACATACGTTGCCGAGAAGCTGCTTCAAAGGAACAGAATCCCTTGAGTCCGACCTTTTTCACCTTTATCCCACCGATGGTTACGTGAACAACAGACGCGGTGACCTGCCTTTTGGAGAGGCAGGCATAACTTATTGGCAATCTTCAAATGGGTCGAAGATCGGACAAAATACATTTGGCGGTTACACACAGACGATATTTGAACCCATTGATGCATACAAAGGAGATTTTGCGCGTACGCTTTTTTATGTGGTCACCGCATACGAAGATCAATTGTCACTCTGGCGCTCCGATCAGGTAGGAGGCAGCCGTTATCCCGGTTTTAGCGACTGGTCGTTGCACTTAATGCTGAAATGGCACCGGGAGGATCCTGTCAGCATCAAGGAGGTGCGCAGAAATGAGGAGGTTTATCGTATTCAAAAAAACCGCAATCCCTATATCGACTATCCCGAATTGGTCGAATACGTCTGGGGCGACTTCAAGACCTCTTGCTTTGAACCTACCTCACTTTCGGACAGTTTTTTGAAGATTGAATGCAGCCCGTTTGAACGCTGGCTGCAGGATGTGAAGGGGTACTTCAAACGAAATAACCCATGAGGCATTGGCTGCTTTCCCTTTTGCTTTGCTTTCTCCCCGTTTCGAACTGCTTGGCTGTAGTACCTTCAACACTGAAAATTGCGCTAATCACTGATGTACATTATCTTTCCCCTCAATTGATCAAAGAAGGTGATGCCCTCAAGGCATTCGAAGCGGCATCCGGAAGAAGAACGAGAGAGCTGCATGAGGTGCTGGACGAGGTGCTGGCTGCTCTTGGCAGAGAGAAACCGGATATTCTCCTTGTTACGGGAGATTTGAGCAACCACGGAGAACTGGCGAGCCACTCCGGTTTTGTTGAAAAACTTCGCCCGCTGCAAAATGCAGGAACTCGGATTTATGTGATCCCCGGGAACCACGACATACTTGTTCCCGATCCCAAAGCCTATAAAGGTAGTGTAAGTACTCCTGTGAAGGGTGTTACGCCTGATGAATTTGCCCGGCTGTACGGTGATTTCGGTTATGATGAAGCGCTGCTGAGAGATGACGCATCGCTCAGTTATATGGTGGAGATAAATGAGAAAATTTGGCTGTTGGCTATCGACAGTAACAGGTATAACGAACAGCATTCTACCTCTATCTCTGGGGGGCGTATTCGCCCGGAAACCCTGGAATGGGCACTAGAAATACTTCGGAAAGCCCGAGAAAAGGAGGTGATGGTGTTGGGGATGATGCACCACGGATTGGTTGAACATATGCCATATCAGGAGGCTTTTTTTTCTGATTACCTTATTGAGGATTGGAGGCAGCAGGCCAATAAACTGGCCGATGCGGGACTTGGTGTCATCTTCACGGGCCATTTCCATGCCAACGACATCACCCTTCATACCTCTCCTGCAGGCAACCCGATTTACGACATAGAGACTGCCAGCCTGGTACAGTATCCTTTTGCTTACCGGGTCATGCAATTGCAGGGGAATGAGCTCCACGTAAATACCCGGTTCGTGACATCCATACCCGGAAATCCTGATGTTGAAAATGAATCTCGCCGTCGACTGGAGACGATTACGCGTCGTGTAGCGCAAAACCGGCTGGATATACCATGGGTGCCGATTCCGGAAGAAGTAAAAAACAATCTGATCGAGATGATCGTGCAGCTGCATCTGATGCATGTGCGGGGTGACGAAACGACGAATCCCGACCTGCGGGAGTCAATCAGACTTTTCGCTACCATGATGGGCGCAGAAGCGGATATGGAGTCGTTTGCGTTTGATTTTCCACCGGAGGACAAGGAAGTTTTGCTGACTATTGGGGTGAAGTAACGGGGTGTGAAATTGGCAATGAATTGATTGATGAAGAAAAAGGGTATATTATGAAGGAGTGCAATCTATTGCAAACATGTATGAAACCCGGATATGTTGAAGCCGGATGCGACGAGGCGGGACGGGGGTGTCTTGCCGGCCCTGTATTCGCGGCGGCCGTGGTGTTGCCACCCGGTTTTTCCTGCATGAAGCTGAACGATTCCAAACAGTTGACCGAAAAAAAACGGGATGAATTGCGTGCGGTGATCGAGAAAAATGCGTTGAACTATGCAGTTGCTTCCTGCTCTCCCCAAGAGATTGATGAAATGAATATCCTGTGGGCCTCGGTTGAGGCAATGCACCGGGCATTGAGGAAGCTGTCGGTGACTCCTGCCCATATTCTGGTAGATGGAAATCGATTCCGCCCCTTCGGGAAGATCCCTTATACTTGTGTAGTGAAGGGGGACGCTTTATTTCAATCCATCGCTGCTGCCTCTATTCTGGCTAAGACCTATCGCGACGAGTATATGCGGGGATTGCACGAAAAATATCCCCGGTACGGCTGGGCATGCAACAAAGGTTATCCCACGAGGAAGCACCGGCAGGCAATTCTGGAGGAGGGCATCACTCCTATGCACCGGAAAAGCTTTCAACTTGTTGAACGTCAGTTGGAATTTGTCTTTCAATAAATTTGTTTATTTTTTCATTGAGAGCGCGATGCGTTTCCGTTCTATGTCGACCGACAATACTTTCACTTCCACATGTTGGTGGAGCGACACCACTTCCGTCGGGTTTGAAACGAACCGATCGGCGATTTCCGAGATATGTACCAGCCCGTTCTCCTTGATCCCAATATCTACAAAACAACCGAAGTTGGTGATGTTGGTCACGATGCCGGGAAGCTTCATTCCTTCTTTCAAATCGTTGATGGTGCGGATATCCGGATCAAATTCCAGCATCTGTACTGTAGAGCGAGGGTCGCGTCCCGGTTTTTCCAGCTCCTGCAAGATGTCGGTCAATGTTTCGGCGCCAGCCTCTTCGGTCATGTAGCGGTTTATGTCGATGGCCATTATCAACGGTTTGTTCCGGATCAGTTCTTTCACGGAGCAGTGCAGGTCGCGGGCCATTCTCTCCACAATGGGATAGCTTTCGGGATGCACTGCCGAGTTGTCAAGCGGGTTTTCTGCATCGGCAATGCGCAAGAATCCAGCGCACTGTTCAAATGCCTTTGGTCCCAGCCTGGGTACTTTTTTTAGTTCTTTTCGTGAACGGAAAGGGCCGTTTGCGGAACGCCAATCCACGATATTTTGTGCCAGTGATTCTCCCAGTCCCGACACATAGGTGAGAAGATGCCTGCTCGCCGTGTTGAGGTTCACGCCTACAAGATTCACGCAACTCTCCACGGTCTGATCGAGAGAATGCTTCAGCTTTGTTTGATCCACATCGTGCTGATACTGCCCAACACCAATCGACTTTGGGTCAATTTTCACCAACTCCGCAAGCGGATCGCTCAGACGTCGTCCAATAGAAACAGCGCCCCGCACCGTCACATCATATTCCGGGAACTCCTCCCGGGCTGTCTTCGATGCGGAATAGACCGATGCTCCACTCTCGCTCACCACAAACACCTTCACCTCCTTCTCGTACCGGAGGTTCGAGATGAACCGTTCTGTTTCACGGCTTGCAGTGCCGTTTCCAATAGCAATGGCATCGATTCTATAGGTGGAGACCAGCTTCACAACCTTGCCTGCCGATTTGGAAAATTCGTTCTGCGGCGGATGAGGGTAGATGGTTTCGTTGTGTAGCAGATCCCCTTGTTCGTTCAGGCAGACAACTTTACAGCCGGTTCGGAAGCCGGGGTCGATGGCCAAAATACGTTGTTGTCCCAGCGGAGGAGCCAGCAATAATTGACGCAGGTTTTCGGCAAAAACGGCAATTGCCGCTTCATCGGCTTTCTCCTTGGAAAGATTGGCGAACTCTGTTTCGATGGAGGGCTTCAACAAACGTTTGTATGCATCTGTAACCGCCTCCTCCACGTAATCGGCTGCCGGAACATTATTCTTGGCGTACCGGGGTACAAGCCTGTCTAGACATTTCTCGTCGTCGGGCGAAATGGTGATGCGCAAAAAACCTTCTGCCTCGCCACGACGAATTGCCAAAATCCGGTGTGACGGGCATCGCCACAATGGCGTCGAGAAATCAAAATAATCTGTATATTTCTCACCTTCCTCCTCCTTGCCTTTAATCACCTTTGACGTAATAAAAGCTTCGCGAGAAAAAATATTCCGTATCAATTGACGGGTTCTTGCATCTTCGTTTACCCATTCGGCAATGATATCGCATGCTCCCTTCAATGCCGATCCGGTATCGGGAACATCATCATGTACAAACTGCTTCGCTTTGGTTTCTACCGAACCCTCCTTCTGCATCATCAGCCATTTGGCCAGACCTTCCAACCCTTTCCTGCGGGCAATTTCGGCACGTGTCTGCCGTTTTGGCTTGAAGGGGAGGTACAGGTCTTCCAGTTCGGCGCTGTCCCAGCAGCCGTGAATTTGTTCCGAAAGCTCCGGCGTCAGCTTCTCTTGCGATTTGATGGATTGTAACACAAATTCTTTTCGCTTCTCCAGTTCGCGGTATTTTTCGTTCCATATCCTGATGTTCCCTATCTGCACCTCATCAAGACCGCCGGTAGCCTCTTTGCGGTAGCGGCTGATGAATGGGATGGTAGCTCCACCTTCGAGCAACTGGACGGTGCTTTCCACGCTTTTGAGCGAGAGACTGAGCGACCTCGAAATAAATGAATAAACGTCGGACATCTGTAAAGTTTTAGATCGTTGTGAGGGAGAGGCTGAGCAAGCCTCCATGCAACCCCATTCCGCCCCAGCCGGCTATAGCTGGCTACAGGCATATTGCAAAAGTACAAGAAATTTCTGTATCTTTACCTCTTTAAACAGCTACATCATGGCGAAACTAAAATCAGTTTACTTTTGCAGCAATTGCGGGCACGAGTCACCCAAATGGATGGGTAAATGCCCCTCTTGCGGAGAATGGTCTACCTTCGTGGAGGAACTGATACGCAAGGATGCCGCCACCAGACAGGAAGATACGCGCTCTTTCAGTGGAGCGAAGAGCAAGCCAATGTTGCTGCGGGAGATCAAAGCTGATGAGGAGCCGCGCCTCGATATGCAGGATGCTGAGCTTAACCGGGTGCTGGGTGGAGGACTAGTCCCCGCATCGGTTGTGTTGATAGGCGGAGAGCCCGGTATCGGCAAGTCGACGTTGGTATTGCAGACCATCCTGAAGCTGAAAGGTGTCCGCTCGCTCTATGTGTCGGGCGAGGAGAGCGCACGCCAGCTGAAGCTCAGAGCAGAACGCATCGGTATTGAGAACGACGATTGCCTGATTGTGTGTGAGACCAGCCTCGATGATATTTTCAAACAGGTGAAGCAGGTCTCGCCGAAGCTGTTGATCATCGACTCTATCCAGACAGTTTACAGCGATGCGATGGAATCATCACCCGGAAGCATCTCGCAGGTGCGTGAATGTGCTGCGGCTCTCCTGAAGTTTGCCAAGCAGTCGGGTACCCCGGTGCTACTAATCGGTCATATTACCAAGGAAGGCAGCATTGCCGGCCCCAAAATATTGGAGCACATTGTGGATACGGTGTTGCAGTTTGAGGGCGACCAGCATTATATGTATCGCATTCTTCGCAGTATTAAGAACCGCTTTGGAAGCACAGCGGAACTGGGTATTTATGAAATGAATCAATCGGGGTTGCGGGAAGTAAGCAACCCTTCTGAGTTGTTGATTACACAGAATCACGACGGATTGAGTGGCGTTTCCATCGCATCAGCCATTGAAGGTGTTCGTCCTTTTGCGATCGAAACGCAGTCGCTCGTCAGTACGGCTGCCTATGGAACGCCGCAGCGATCGGCCACCGGGTTTGATATCCGGAGAATGAACATGCTGCTGGCCGTACTGGAAAAACGGGCCGGCTTTAAGCTGGCGCAGAAAGATGTTTTTCTTAATATTGCCGGCGGTCTGCGTGTGAACGACCCCGGTATGGATCTGTCAGTCATCAGTGCGGTGCTTTCCTCCAGTCTCGATATGGCTATTGATAGAGATACCTGCCTCTGTGGTGAGGTGGGGTTGTCGGGCGAGATCCGTCCGGTAAACCGTATTGAACAGCGCATTCAGGAGGCAGAGAAGCTAGGCTTCTCCCGCATCCTCATTCCTGCCAACAACCTGAAAGGGGTGAATAAGAATGTATCTATCGAGCTGCAACAGGTGAAAAGAGTAAGCGATGCTTTTCGGTTGCTTTTTTCCTGAACCCGGTATTTAAGTCGTATGTCTAAATTAGAATGGCAATCATTTTTATTTTTCAAAAAAATATATTACATTTGCAACCGCTTTCAGCGATCCTGGTACCTTGGCCGAGTGGCTAGGCGTCGGTCTGCAAAACCGTTTACGGCGGTTCGAATCCGCCAGGTACCTCTGAATGAAAAACCCAACACTGCTTTTGGTGTTGGGTTTTTTTTATGAAGCCTTGCATAGTGTAAAGGTCACTATCTCGGGCATAGTTGGTTACGGCACAAGTACAAAAAATTATAAATTCCCGTCGTAGTTGGGTGCGTCGGCATCGTGATGATCTCCTGCATGGGTTTTGTTATCGTCCTTTTTGAAGGCATCCACCACTTTGGCGAAGTTTTCTTTCCAGGATTCAGAGACAGAGGTAAAGAAGGTGCCCGCACTCTCCCTGACCACATCCCACTTGCTGTCGGCAATATTTTCGTATTCTTCCAATTTTGAGGACAAATTATCTCTGATGTCCCTCAGCTTATCAAGTTGTTCCCGGTACTCCTCCCTGGCGTCATCCGCAATTTCACCGGCTTTATCTTCCAGTTTAGAGATGTAGTCGGCCAATTCATTTAGCACGTCGTGTGTTTTCTGCTTGAACTCATCTTTCCTCATTGTGTGTAGGGTGTTAATATTCAACTTCAATGAATAAACATTTTGGGTTGTGATTGGTTCATCAAAGATGCGTGATTGATCCAATAAATGATAAAGATGTGAGCATGTAAGTCGGAAAAAGCGTATCTTTGTAGCTTAAGTTAGAAAAAGTATGTTGAATATTGTAATTTTCGGGGCTCCCGGATCGGGAAAAGGTACCCAGAGTGAGAAGTTGATTGAGAAGTACGGTTTAAAGCATGTTTCCACAGGCGATTTATTACGTGCAGAGATTAATGGCAATACTGAGTTGGGAAAGATGGCAGACTCCTACATATCGAAGGGACAGCTTGTACCTGATGAAGTAGTGATTGGCATGCTGGAGGAGTTGGTTAAAAAGAACCATCATTTAAAGGGATTCATTTTCGATGGTTTTCCCAGAACTCTAATGCAGGGTGAAGCACTCGATAAAATGTTGGAAAGACATGGCAAGAAAGTTTCCGTGGTGCTAAGCCTGGAAGTGGAAGATAAAGAGCTGATTGATCGGTTGCTGAAACGTGGTGAGATGTCGGGACGGTCGGACGACAACAGGGAAACCATTGAATCTCGTCTTCAGGTCTATTATGAACAGACAGCTCCGCTGAAGGATTTTTACAAAGAGCAAGGCAAATTGGTGAAAATACCGGGACAAGGTTCCATCGATGAGATCTTCACATCCATGGAAACCATCGTTGACCGGATAATTGTATAAGGATGGCGGAAACAAATTTCGTTGATTATGTGAAGATATTTTGCCGTTCCGGAAAGGGGGGGCGTGGTTCTGCCCATTTCAGGAGGGAGAAGTATATACCCAAAGGAGGTCCGGACGGTGGTGATGGTGGTGACGGCGGGAGCATTATCCTGCGTGGTAACCGTAATTACTGGACTTTGCTTCATCTTCGTTATCAACGACATATTTTCGCAGACCATGGTGAGAGCGGCTCCAGGGCACAACGTTCCGGAAAAAAGGGGGAAAGTAGGATCATTGACGTCCCTTGTGGTACTGTTGCGTACGATGCGCATACCGGAGAGTATCTGTGCGACATTACCGATGACGGACAGGAAGTGATACTCCTGAAAGGAGGTCGTGGCGGTTTGGGAAATCAGCATTTCAAGACAGCCACAAACCAGGCACCGCGATATGCTCAGCCCGGAGAACCGTATGAAGAGCGATGGATTATTCTTGAGTTGAAACTTTTGGCCGACGTAGGGCTCGTGGGCTTCCCCAACGCTGGAAAGTCGACCTTACTTTCCGTGGTATCGGCTGCAAAGCCTAAGATTGCCAACTATCCCTTCACCACACTTGAACCGAATCTGGGTATTGTGGGATACCGCGAAGGAAAGTCGTTTGTCATGGCCGACATCCCTGGAATTATTGAAGGAGCTAGTGAAGGAAAGGGACTTGGCCTGCGTTTTCTGCGACACATAGAGCGAAACTCGTTGTTGCTTTTTGTCGTTCCGGCCGACAGCGATGACATCAGAAAAGAATACGAGGTTTTGTTGCGGGAGCTGAAACAGTATAATCCCGAGTTGCTGGATAAGACGCATGTGTTGGCGATTTCTAAATCCGATATGCTCGACGAAGAGCTTATGGATGAAATCAAAGAAGATTTGCCGGCAATTCCCTTTGTGTTTATCTCGTCTGTCACTGGTTATGGAATTCCGCTGTTGAAGGATCTGTTATGGCGTGAGTTAAATGCAGACAGTTCCACTCCTGTCACAGCTTCCCGTCATACATTGATTCACAGAGATCTGGATGTGTCTACGCTGGAATTTGATCCGGAAGAACAGTTCCCTGGCGAGGGGGAGTATGACGAAGAACCCGATGATGAGGATTATGACGATGAGGATTATTTTGAGGAGGATATATGAACCCATAAGATGAGACCGCATTCACAATACCGTAATCTGTTGCAGTTTGATCTGCTGAGCGAAGAAAAAGAGATTGTCCATTTCTCTACCACCCGGACCGGAGGTGTGAGTAATGGCACCTATGCTTCTTTCAACATGGGGAATTTTTCCGATGACAACCCGTTGAACATTTACGAAAACCGTCAGATTCTCTCTCGCATGTTCTACATGAGCATGGATCAGTTTATTATTCCTCATCAGACACACGGCACCCGTGTATTGCCGATAGACGATTCGTTCTTCGCGTTGGATCATGCTGCCTCCATTGAAACTATGTACGGTGTGGATGCTACCATTTCACAAAAAAGAGGAGTTTTTCTCTGTGCCACGACGGCCGACTGTATCCCGATTATTCTTTACGATAAACAAAGGGAGGCGATTGCAGCTATTCATGCCGGATGGAAAGGTACCGTAGGGCGGATTGTGGAAAAAACTATCGAAGAAATGAGGCGCCACTACAGCTCTTCTCCTGCAGACATTGTTGCCGGAATTGGACCGGGAATAAGTATGACGCATTATGAAGTAGGAGACGAAGTCGTCGACGCTTTTATCAGGGAGGGATTCGACCTTTCCGACAAGGAGGTCGCTTTCCGGAAGAACCCTGCCTCGAGATGGCACATCGACCTGAAGGAAATCAACAAAAGGGAGCTACTTCGCTTGGGAGTGTTCGGAAAAAATATCGAAAAGAGTGATCTCTGTACCTTTGAAAGAGAGGAACTCTTCTTCTCAGCCCGTCGGCAGACGGAGCATTCCGGCAGGATGCTCACCGGTATTATGATGAAAAACCACAGCGTCTGAACCGGAAGCATGCAGCGAAAGATAAGCTGTTTTTGATGTAATTCCTTATAGAGGAGGAGCAAATAAAAAAAGAGAATGAATCCTGACATTCATTCTCTTTTTTCCATTAAGTGACTTACGTTCCGCCGGGCGATTGCTTTCAATTAATAACGTGCACTTACCACGTCCCAATCGATGATCTTCCATAATTCTTTCAGATGGTCGGCGCGGCGATTCTGGTAATCGAGGTAGTAAGAGTGTTCCCATACATCGAATCCCAAAATCGGAGTCAATCCCTTTGTAATTGGATTGCCGGCATTGCTTTCCTTTTCTATGGAGAGTTTACCACTTCCGTCTTTTGCCAGCCAAACCCATCCTGAACCGAACACCGAAGCCCCGGCAGCATTAAATTCTTCCTGAAACTTCTCAAATGAGCCATACTGTGCATTGATAGCGTCGCCCAATGCCCCTTTGGGCACACTGCTACCCCCTTGTTTGAACGAGGTAAAGTAGAGGTTGTGGTTCAAAACTTGGCCTGCATTGTTGAAAATAGCGCCATCGCTTTCTTTTACTACTGTTTCGAGATCAGAATTTTCGAACTTGGTGCCCACGACCAACTTGTTTAAATTGTCCACATACGCCTGATGATGTTTTCCGTAGTGAAGTTCCACGGTTTGTTTGCTTATAACCGGCTCCAGTGCGTCGGTTGCATAAGGTAATGCTACTTTCTCAAATTTCATATTTACTTTGTTTTTAGGATTATTATTTTCGTTATTGTTTGCGTTGGAATTATGGCAACTGAACAGAGTTAAAACCAACACTCCAGTCAATAGGATTGAATGAATTTTTTTCATTTTTCCGCTTATTTTTGTTGTTCAATATTATAACGATAAGAATCCATCATTTGTTCGGTCTTTCTTGCAAGACGAAGAGCGAAGCGACGAAAAATGAGTAAAAAAAACAGCCAGACCGTTGAAGGCCAGGCTGTCGGTGCCGATGGCGGGGGCTTATTGCTTTTCTCTATAGCGGGTTTATTATTTTGATATCAAGGTTTATTTATCCTTCATCCTCCCTTTCCCGCATCTGACTCTTTTCCTGTCGATCTCCGACGCCGTGATCCATTTTGATGTCCGGTTCATTGCCTTGTTCAGGAGCAGAATCCTTACCAGCTTCATCTTGCGTGTCGAGGAGCTGACTTTCAACAGATACCGCCGGTTTGGAAGGTATCTTTTTTTCTTCCCCATTTTCCTTTTTATGATCCAGAATTTCCTGTGAGCGGGAGATCCATTTGCGTTTGCCGAAGATATGTTCCAGGTCGTCTGCATAAATGATCTCTTTTTCCAGAAGGATGGCGGACAGCTGTTGGTGTCCTGCCGCTTTTTCTGTAAGAATCTGTTTGGCTCTCTCGTACTGTTGTGCAATCATTGCTTTTACTTCAGAGTCGATGAGTTTAGCCGTTTCGTCGCTGTAAGGTTTGGAGAAGGTATACTCTTGTCCAGAGGAATCGTAATAGCTGAGATTGGGAAGTTTTTCGCTCATGCCCATGTAGGTGATCATGGCATAGGCCTGCTTTGTAACTCTTTCCAGATCGTTCATCGCACCCGACGAAATGTGTCCGATAAATAACTCTTCCGCAGCGCGTCCACCGAGCAGGGCACACATCTCATCGAGCATCTGCTCCTTGGTGGTGATTTGCCGCTCTTCGGGAAGATACCAGGCAGCTCCCAGTGCTTTGCCACGTGGCACAATGGTTACTTTGACGAGAGGATTGGCATGTTCAAGAAACCAGCTTAGTGTGGCATGCCCGGCTTCGTGAATGGCAATCGATTTTTTCTCGCTTTGGGTGATGATCTTGTTTTTCTTTTCCAGTCCGCCCACAATACGGTCTACCGCATTCATGAAATCATCTTTTTGCACAAATTTTTTCTTCTTGCGGGCCGCAATCAATGCTGCCTCGTTGCACACGTTGGCTATGTCAGCACCCGAAAAGCCCGGTGTCTGGCGTGCAAGAAACTCCACGTTGATGGATTCGTCAATCTTGATAGGGCGCAGGTGTACTTTGAATATCTCCTTGCGATCGTTCAGGTCGGGCAGTTCCACATAGATCTGCCTGTCGAAGCGTCCGGCGCGCATCAGCGCTTTATCCAATACGTCGGCCCGGTTTGTCGCAGCCAGGATGATAACCCCGCTGTTGGACCCGAAGCCGTCCATCTCTGTAAGTAGTTGGTTTAGTGTGTTTTCCCGTTCGTCGTTTGAGCCGAAGTTTGTGTTTTTGCCACGTGCACGCCCTACGGCATCAATCTCATCGATAAACACGATGCAGGGTGCTTTTTCTTTTGCCTGCCGGAAGAGGTCCCGTACGCGTGAAGCACCTACTCCGACAAACATTTCCACGAAGTCAGATCCCGATATGGAAAAGAAGGGAACATTCGCTTCTCCGGCAACTGCTTTTGCCAGCAATGTCTTTCCTGTTCCTGGAGGGCCTACCAGTAGAGCGCCCTTGGGTATTTTTCCTCCCAGGTTAGTATAATTGCCGGGATTCTTCAGGAATTCCACAATCTCCTGTACCTCCTCTTTTGCTTCTGAGAGACCGGCCACATCTTTGAAAGTCACCTTTTGGCTGGAATCTTTATCAAACAGTTGTGCTTTCGATTTTCCGACGCTGAACACACCTCCGCTACCAGCTCCTGCACCACCCTGCATCCTGCGCATCATCCATATCCAGAACACAATGAGCAGAATAAACGGTGCGAACGTGAGCAAAACACTCCACATCTCTGAGGTGGTGTCGAAGCGAACTTCTATGTCGTAGTTTTTCTCCGTTTTTACTGCATCGATAAATTCAGAGATTGCTTCGGCTGAGGCTCCCTCCACCTGAATCACCGGCATTCTTCCTGCCCTGTTGGCATCTTCGCCGAAGACGTGACTTACCGACTCCTCCCGTACAACCGCATCTGCTACCCCTTTGTTGCTGTAAATAACGATGCTTTGTACTCTGTTTTCGCGTACATACTGTTGAAAATCGGACCATTTCACCTCTTTCACAGTGCTGTCCTGGCCGAAAAACCACATGCCCATCAAGATGGCAAGGGCTACGGCATAAATCCAATACGGGTTGAATGGCCGCTTGGGGTTTGTTCCACCTATTTTGGGGCGTAAGGTCGGTTGTTTGTTCTGTTTACTGTCCTTGTTCGTATTGTTCATTTGTTGCTGTCTCTTTTACAAGATTATTTGGAGTGATCTCTTTCGTTGTGGAAGAAAATCCTATTTAATTATTTAGTAACAATTTTTCAGGGAATTAGTTTTATAGTGAGGGGATCAGCTCCGATTTAGCGTCCTCCCAAAGGGTATCAATGTTGTAGAAAGTGCGCAGTTCGGGTAGGAAGATATGTACAATTACATTTCCGTAATCCATTCCGATCCATTCGGCCTGCTGTTGTCCGTGCACACGGAGAGGGCCTTCGTGGATGTTTTTCTTCACAATCTCTTCGATGGAATCGGCTAGTGCCGATACCTGTGTAGGGGTGTTGCCTTCGCAGATCACAAAATAGTCGCAGATGGCGCCCGATATTCCTTTCAGTTGAATGGCGCAGATGTTTTTTCCTTTTTTTTCCTGAATTCCTTCAATGATACTTTGTAAGAGCTCGTTTTGTTCTATCATTCTTTGTTTTAAGTGAGTTAATGTTGCAAAGATAGGTTCTTTTTCTCTAAATACGATCTGCAAAAAAAATAACCTGCCTTCTTTTATACGGTGTTGAACAAAAACAGTGCCAAAAATTAAGCTCTACGAAAAGAGCAAGCCCCATCCAAAGTGGATAGGGCTAAAAGCAGGGGAGTGCTGGATACGGAAACTACCTGCATCTTTTTTCCGGAGACGGATTACTGCAAAAGGGTTTCCAAATTCAGATTTCTCCAAAGAACCCTGATGCCACCGCCATCGTGAATTTGCAGAGCAATTCGCCCCTGGGCTTTTCCGATCTTCTCGTCGGTCAGGTCCACCATCTCTACCCCGTTGAGGTAGGTCTTTACATTGTCTCCCTTTACCACGATGCGGAGGGTATTCCAATCGTTTTCTTTCAAAATGTTCTCTTTTTCATCGGGTATCTGTGCAAGCCACCCACGGCCATAAGATTCGTAAATACCGCCTGTATCGTTGCCCCTGGGAGCTACTTCTACCTGCCACCCGTTCACCATGGCGCCCGGTTCTACGAAGGAACGGATGAACACACCCGAATTGCCGTCGGCTTCCTGTTTGAATTCCACGCTCAGGTCGAAGTCGTCATAATATTCACGGGTAGCAAGATATCCGTACTGCTTATCGGGTCCGCTTTCACAAACCAGTACTCCATCCTGCACATACCATTTTTCCGTGCCGTATACTTCCCAGCCCTGCAGGTCGATACCGTTGAATAAAGGTACTTCCTTTGTTTTGCGGGGCAGCTCCTTGATCTTTATATTGCGGAACCAGGCTGCCGAACCATGATCCTGCAGACAAATCACTCCCTTGCGGGCCAAGCCGTACTCAGGTGCATTTTCCCATTTGCCGCTGTTCTTGCGTGCAAACCACTCTTCGGTCCATGCTTCAAATTCCACCACCTTTTCACCGTTGAGCCAGTGTTCCACGTGCCCGTTGTCGAACACTATTTTCGAAGTGTTCCACTCTCCGGCAGGTTTGATGATGGTTTTGGTAGTATCGGTGGTGTGCATGGCATAGTCGGCTGCCGTCTTTTGCCAATCTTCCAGCGGTTCGGGAAAGTTCAGTTCGTCGATCAGCTGGTATTCAGGTCCTGTTATGTAAGGAACGGCGAATTTTGGATTTTCCACCACGTGATACAATACGCCACTATTGCCGCCATCGGCAATCTTCCAGTCCCACACCAGTTCGAAATTCTCGTACACTTTTTCTGTGGCGATGTAGCCGTGCTCATCGGCCCCTTCGCCTTTGGCCTGTATCATGCCATCTTCGGCAAACCAGGGTACAGTAAGAGTGTCACCATTGTAATCGCGCCATCCGTTAAGGGTAGCCCCGTCGAAAAGGAGTTCCCAGCCGTCTGCCTTTTCCTGTTCTGTGAGTTGATTGTGTTTTGCCCCAGGGGTACAGGCTGTTGCGAATGTTGCCATAGCGATGGTGCTCATCAAATAAAAATTACACTTCATGTTCTCTTTCTTTTTTATGGAATAAACTTGATCCAACACAAAGATAGGAAATTATTGTAATTTGACTGCTGATAGTCAGGCATCTTTGATTGTGTATTCTCAAATTTACTTTATTCTGTGTACCTTTGCACAATTCTGTTATATAATTCCCGTGCGGATTTTAAACCAAAAGGGAGAATTTGGCGTTTATTGCACAAAGTGGCATTTTTTGAGTCTCTTTTTAACAATTGATGAATTTTGAAACATATTGATCTATCGGATAATAATAAGGTGCATGATGGTCCATTTGTGGCATCTGTCGGTTTTTTCGATGGGGTACATATCGGACACCGCCATCTTATTAAACAGGTAAAGGAAGAGGCAAAACGACTCAACTTGCCGTCGGCCATCATTACCTTTCCTGTGCACCCGCGCAAAGTATTGCAAAAAAATTATCAGCCGGCGCTGTTGTGCGGATACGAAGAGAAACTTGACCAGTTGGGCACTACCCAGATCGACTATTGTATCAGTCTCCCGTTTACGCCGGAGCTCTCCCGCTTGTCGGCAAGGGAGTTTATGCAGGAAGTGCTGAAGGAGCAGGTTGGCGTACATACTCTTTTTGTCGGGTATGATCATCGGTTTGGTCACAACCGCGAAGAGGGCTTCCCGGACTACGAAAGGTATGGTAAAGAAATGGAGATGAAGGTGGTGCAGGCTACTGAGTATCAGGTGGATGGTGAGAATATAAGTTCAACGAAAATTAGAACGTTGCTGAAAAAAGGCGAAATACAGCAGGCAAACAGCTTGTTATCCTATAACTACACACTCTCCGGAAAGATTGTGGAGGGATACCGCGTGGGGCGAACCATTGGGTTTCCTACGGCAAACATCCGCTCCTGGGAACGATATAAGGTGGTTCCGGAACTTGGCGTTTATGCCGTGCTTGTACATATAAGAGATATTATCTATGAGGGGATGCTCTACATCGGTACCCGCCCCACTTTGCACGATGATCCGGAAATCAGTGTCGAGGTAAACATTTTTGATTTCAATGCCGATTTGTACAACCAGTCGCTCACAGTGGAATTTATTGATTTTATCCGCCCCGACCGGAAGTTCGATGCTCTGGATGAACTGGTGGCGCAAATACACAAAGATAAATTATTGGTACTGGCGCGACTCAAGAGTAAGAAATAACAAAAGGGAATAATTTTTTAATAGATGCCTTTCTCGTTTAGTGCTTTTTGATAGCGTGCTGCATTACGTGCATGCTCAGCATGTGTAACGGCAAAGTTGTGCCGGCCCGAAAGATCGTCTTTCGCGCACATAAACAAGTAACTATGCTTTTCCGGAGACAGGGTGGCTTCGATGGCCCGGATGGATGGTATGCGAATGGGACCCGGGGGCAGGCCGCTATTTTTGTATGTGTTATAGGGAGATTCCACTTCAAGGTGCTTGTAGAGAATACGTCGCAACGAAATATCCCCCACGGCAAACTTCACGGTAGGATCGGCTTCCAGGCGCATCCCTTTACGGATTCTGTTCAGATAAAGCCCTGCTACGACAGGATACTCGTCGGCATAGGTCGCCTCTTCCTCCACGATGGAAGCCAAAGTGGACACCTCCACCGGTGTGAGTCCGATTTTTTCAGCTCTGTTCCTGCGTGTTTCGTTCCAGAAAGCATCGTATTCACTTTTCATCCGGTCCAGCAGATTGTTGATTCCGGTGTCCCAGTACACTTCGTAGGTGTTCGGAATGAACATCGCGATAAACGTAAATTCGTTGAACCCGTATATTCCGGGGGTAACGGTGTCGTTGAGGGCGTTCAGCAATGTCACGCTATCCATCATCAGTTGTTGAGAGATACGTCCCGCCAGATTCTCCCTGGTACGCATGTTGTTGAAGGTGATGTCTACCGGCGTTTGGTTCCCTGAGCGCAAAAGGCGTATTGCATCTGGCATGGTCATGCCGTTGGTGATGGCATATCTGCCGGTTTTTATCTTGTTTGGATAGTTCATCCGTTCTGCCAGCAGGTTAAATATTTTTTCGGAAGGAAGTCCGGCTTTGTCACGTAGTTGTTCAACTACCTCTTCGTAGTTCTTTTGCTTGTCGATGTAAATATATGCTGTTTCCGACAGTGAAAATGGTTTAAAGATAAGGCTATAGGCGTAGATTCCTGCCGAAATAATCAGTAGCAGCAGGATTCCAATGATCCACCGTGAGGGGTTGTATTTTTTCTTCATCTTTTGTATAGTGAGACATGAAAACAACCGCAAATGTAGAAAGATTCGTTTGAAAATATCGCTTTTTCTTTGACAAGTTAAAAACAAACTTGTATCTTTGCATCCGATTTTAGTGAAAAATCATAAGGAAGTGTGGGTGAGTGGCTGAAACCAGCAGTTTGCTAAACTGCCGTACGGGTAACTGTACCACGAGTTCGAATCTCGTCGCTTCCGCCATCAGGACGCGATTTGTCGCGTCTTTTTTATTGGCTAAATTTTGTTCCAAAAGAGATTTCTACGTGAGATACTGCTTCTTTTTTTGTTAATTGTCAAAAGCGATCACATAGAGGCAAAAATAATAATGAAAAATATGTTGTATAACATGTTTTTTTATTGTATCTTTGCATCGATTTAAATGGCAAGCGAGTTATTTGAAATCATTTTTAGGTTATCAATTACATACTGAATGGCTTCTTAAATAGACGGTTGCCGATGAATCATAAATTTTTAACAGAAAGGAAAAATTATGACAGTCAGAAACCTTACCAAAGAAGAAATTTTGGGACAGATCAAGTATCTGGAACAAAACATCTCAAACGGGTCTGTTTCTTACCGTACAAACAGGTTGAACAGGCTTCGTACGTTAAGAGCAAGCTTGCGTTATGCAAGCTGAGGAACATTGCCACTATCGAAGAGCAGAAAGCAGGAACTGCCTGCAAGTATGCTGATGCTGGGAGGCAAATGTGATCAGGCATGGTTTTGAAGCTGAGTGATTGAATGGATATCACAGACGCTTTTTTTTGATTTTTATTTACACTACATATATTTCAGGCTACCTCCCGGGTAGCTTTTTTGTTTTTGAAAGAGATTTACGGATATTTATGCCAAATATTCTGAAGGACATGCTTTAAAATGTGATTTTTGTCTATCTTTGTGCCATAATCTAACAAAAAGACTAATTTAATTCAAAAATTATGATGAATTTATTATCTGCCAGATTGTCTGCTTTGTCACCGTCGGAAACCTTTGCGATGGCACAGAAAAGCAACGAACTGAAAGCCCAGGGCATTGATGTGATCAACCTGAGTGTTGGGGAACCTGATTTTACCACGCCCGATCACATCAAACAGGCTGCAAAAAAAGCGATCGACGATAATTTTTCATTCTACTCTCCGGTCGCAGGGTTTCCTGATCTGAAGAAAGCAATATGCGAAAAGCTGCAAAAAGAAAATGGACTGGAGTATACTCCGGCACAGATTGTGGTTTCCGGAGGAGCGAAACAATCACTTTGCAATGTGATCCTTTCTATTGTGGATAAGGGCGAAGAGGTGATTATCCCGGCTCCCTACTGGGTGAGCTACCCCGAAATGGTGAAGCTGGCCGATGGAAGGTCCGTTTTTGTCCATGCAGGGATCGATCAGGATTTTAAGATCACGCCGCAACAGCTGGAAGAGGCAATCACCCCCAAAACCAAGGTTTTAATTCTCTGTTCCCCTTCAAATCCAACAGGAAGTGTTTATACGAAAGAGGAGCTGAAGGCGATGGCAGCGGTGCTGGAGAAGCATTCCGGTATCTATGTGATTGCGGACGAGATTTACGAACATATCAACTATATCGGACAACACGAGTCCATCGCTCAATTTGACACTATTCGCGACCGTGTGATCGTGGTAAACGGCGTCTCGAAAGGGTATGCCATGACCGGATGGCGTATTGGCTGGATTGCTGCTCCTCAGTGGATTGCGTCTGCATGCAGCATGCTGCAGGGGCAATACACTTCAGGCCCTTCCTCCATCTCTCAGAAAGCAGCTGTAGCTGCCTATACGGGTGATCAGTCCTGCGTGAGCGAGATGAAAGTAGCTTTTGAAAGACGAAGAAACCTCATTGTGTCGCTGTTGGGCGAAATTCCGGGATTGAATGTAAACAACCCGATGGGTGCCTTTTACATCTTTCCTGAGTGCAAGAGCTATCTCGGAAAATCGTACAATGGAAAAACTTTAAACAGTGCTACCGATGTGGCTATGTACCTGCTGGAAGAGGCGCACGTGGCGTGTGTGGGTGGCGATGCTTTTGGTGCGCCGGGCTGCATCCGCTTGTCGTATGCAACATCCGACGAAAATATCCAAAAAGCTGTTGCACGCATAAAAGTTGCTTTGGGGAGGTTGTCCTGACCGCATAGGCTAAATAATTAAAAACCCGATTCGTTTTTCGAACCGGGTTTTTTTTGGGCAATGGGTTACTGCTTATAGTTAGTAGTGCTTCTCATCATTTTTTCGTGTTATCGTTGTGTTCGGTCCAGACCAAAAAAAGCCGTTTTCAAAGCCGGAAGTACTTTTTTTATTGGGACAGACAAACGAAGTTGGTTTTTATGTCGATTGTCATTTCTCAATTTATTACTACCTTTGCATCTTAAATTTTGTATGGTATAAATTTCATTGGTAATGAGTAAAAAGTTCCCGGAGTACAATCAATTGAATCTTTCGGAAGTAAACAAAGAGATGTTGAAAGTGTGGGATGAAAAGGGGATTTTCAGGAAAAGCCTGGAAATGCGCGAAGGACATCCACGGTTTGTGTTTTATGAAGGTCCCCCCTCTGCAAACGGTATGCCGGGGATTCACCATGTGATTGCACGATCCATTAAAGACATTTTCTGTCGTTACAAGACGATGAAAGGTTTTCTGGTAAACCGCAAAGCCGGTTGGGATACCCACGGGCTGCCTGTGGAGCTCGGTGTGGAAAAATCAATGGGAATTACCAAGGAAGATATCGGGAAAAAGATATCGGTGGAGGAGTATAATGCAGCTTGCCGTACGGAAGTGATGAAATATACCCGTGAATGGGAGGAACTCACCCGAAAGATGGGCTATTGGGTAGATATGAGCGATCCGTACATTACCTACGACAACCGTTACATCGAAACACTCTGGTATCTGCTCAAAGAGTTGTATAACAATGACTATCTCTATAAAGGATACTCCATACAACCCTATTCACCCGCTGCAGGAACTGGATTAAGCACCCACGAGCTGAATCAGCCCGGGTGCTACCGTGATGTAAAGGATACTACCTGTACGGCGCAGTTCCTGGTAAGAAACCCGCTGCCCGAGTGGAAAGCATTCGGCGATCCCTTTTTTCTTGCGTGGACAACCACACCCTGGACGTTGCCTTCGAATGTATTGCTTGCTGTGGGCAAGAATATTGACTACGTAGCAGTGCAGACCTATAACCAATATACCGGGAAGCCCATGACGGCAGTACTTGCCAAAAGTCTGCTAGATGTATATTTTCCCGAAAAGAACAGCGAATGGTCACTGGATGACTACAAACCAGGAGATAAAAATGTTCCGTTCCGGGTGCTTGACAAAGTATGGAAGGGCTCTGAACTTGCCGGCATAGGTTACGAACAGCTCATTCCCTGGGTGAAAGCGTCAGACAATGCGTTTAAAGTGGTTACGGGAGATTTTGTGACTACGGAAGATGGTACAGGCATTGTGCATATTGCGCCAACTTTTGGTGCAGACGATATGAAGGTGGGGAAGGAGAACGGTGTACCGGGATTGTTGCTTACCGATAAGGAGGGGAATCCACGTCCGATGGTCGATCTTACGGGTAAATTTTTCCGGCTCGAAGATCTGGATCCGCATTTTGTACAGAACAATATGAATGCAGATCGCTACAAGGAATATGCAGGGCGTTATGTGAAAAATGCATACGACGATTCACTCAACGAAGAGGATGCCACGCTCGATGTGGATCTGTCGGTGATGCTGAAACAGCGGAATCGCGCCTTTCGCATTGAAAAACAAGTGCATACATATCCTCATTGCTGGCGGACCGATAAGCCGGTATTGTACTATCCGCTCGATAGCTGGTTTGTCCGCACCACTGCCTGTCGTGACAAGATGATCGAGCTCAATGATACCATCAACTGGAAACCCCAGTCTACCGGTACAGGCCGCTTTGGTAAATGGCTCGAAAATCTTCAGGACTGGAACCTGAGCCGCAGTCGCTATTGGGGTACACCGCTGCCTATCTGGAGAACCGAAGATGGCAAGGAGGAGAAATGTATTGGTTCCGTGAGGGAACTTTACAAGGAGATGCAGAAGGCACTGGATGCCGGTGTGATGGACGAGCTTCCGTGGAAGGGGTTGAACCTGAAGGAGTACAGAGAGTTGGAGTATGACCAGATTGACCTGCACCGACCCTATGTGGACAATATTGTGTTGGTCTCGGACAGCGGTAAGCCTATGAAACGCGAGCCTGATCTGATTGATGTCTGGTTCGACAGTGGTGCGATGCCTTTTGCGCAGGTCTTCTATCCTCATATCTCGGAATCTGATTTTCAGAAAGAGTTTCCTGCTGATTTTATTGCCGAAGGGGTGGATCAGACCCGTGGCTGGTTTTATACCCTGCATGCCATTGCTTCCATGGTCAAGGGGAGTGTGGCGTTCAGGAACGTAGTCTCCAACGGCCTGGTGCTCGATAAGAACGGCAACAAAATGTCCAAGCGCCTTGGAAATGCCGTTGATCCGTTTGAAGCCATCGAACAGCATGGTTCCGACCCCCTCCGGTGGTATATGATTACCAACGCGGCACCCTGGGATAACCTCAAATTCGATGTTGACGGCGTGGAGGAGTCTCGCAGAAAATTCTTCGGCACGCTCTATAACACCTATTCCTTTTTTGTGTTGTATGCTAACGTGGACGACTACTGCGATCAGTATCCTCAGATTCCGATCGAAAAACGACCCGAGATAGACCGCTGGATCATTTCGTTGCTGAACTCACTCGTGAAGGAGGTCGACCAGGGATATGACAGCTACGAACCCACCAAAGCGGGGCGTGCTATTGCCGACTTTGTGAACGACAATCTCAGTAACTGGTACGTTCGCCTGAACCGCAAACGTTTTTGGGGTGGAGAGATGACCGACGATAAGCTGTCGGCATACCAAACCTTGTACCAGTGTCTGGTGACGGTGGCGAAGCTTATGGCACCCATCGCACCTTTCTACGCTGACAAATTGTATCTCGACCTGATCTCCACCACAAAAAGCGAGCAGCTTGAGTCGGTGCACCTGGCCAATTTCCCTGAAGTGGACGATAGCCTTATCGACCGGCCTTTGGAGGAGCAGATGTATTTGGCACAAACGGCCTCATCAATTGTTCTGGCATTACGCCGTAAGGTAAATATCAAAGTACGCCAGCCTCTTTCCAGGATCATGATCCCGGTGGTGGATGATGAGCAGAAACAAAATATAGCCTCTGTTGAGGCTCTTATCCTCAGCGAGGTGAATGTGAAAGAACTGCATTTCGTGGATTCGGCCAGTGAGATGCTGGTAAAACGGGTGAAGCCCGATTTTAAAAAATTGGGTCCCCGTTACGGGAAAATCATGAAACAACTGGCACAGTGTATCCAGGAGATGGACAAGCTTCAGATCAACGAACTGGAGAAAAATGGTTCAGTACGGCTGATGGTCGGTGGACAGGAGGCGGTAATCACAACCAATGATGTGGAGATTATTTCGGAAGATATTCCCGGATGGCTGGTTGGCAATGAAGGACGACTGACTGTGGCGCTCGATATCACGCTTACGGCAGATCTTGAGAAAGAAGGGATTGCCCGCGAGTTGGTTAACAGAATTCAAAATCTTCGCAAAGCAAAGGATTTCGAAATCACTGACCGCATCATCATCCGTGTTTCCTCACACCCTGCTTTTGACGAAGCTATCGTGTCCAATAGTGATTACATCAGGAACCAGGTGCTGGCCGATGAGATCACCTTCGTGCAGGAGCAGCTTGAAGATCAGATAGAGATTCACGATCAGTTGTTGACTATCAGTATCCATAAAAACTGTTGAAAATTATTTGTTTTTTATGTGTATCTTTGTGAGGATATGTGACAGAGAACATTTTATAATGCCGGTTGTTGTACATAAACTCTGATTCCAGTAGGGGACACAGCCAATAAACATATATATCATTATGAGCGAAAAAACAAGATATTCAGACGAGGAACTGGATGAGTTCCGGGCTATTATCAACGAAAAATTACGGGTGGCCCGTCAGGAGTATGAAAATTATCGTGCCGCCGTCACCAATACAGACGGCAACGATACCATCGACACATCTCCAACCTATAAGGTATTAGAGGAGGGTGCGTCCACTCTCTCCAAGGAGGAAGCAGGAAGGCTGGCGCAACGTCAGATGAAGTTCATCCAAAATTTGCAGGCTGCATTGGTTCGAATTGAAAACGGTACCTACGGTATTTGTCGGGAAACAGGCAAGCTGATTCCCAAGGAGCGTCTGCGTGCCGTACCGCATGCCACCCTGAGCATTGAGGCTAAATCTGCCAAGAAAAAGTAACGGCCGAGGATGAAAAAGTGTTCACATAAAGCCTGGTTGGCCGCAATTGTAGTTTTTTTGGTCCTTCTGGTCGATCAACTCTCAAAAATATGGGTGAAAACACATATGGAGTTGTACGATGTCATCGCTGTTACCGACTGGTTCAGAATTTATTTCGTTGAAAATAACGGAATGGCTTTCGGTATTGAAGCGGGAGGAAAACTCTTTCTGTCTCTTTTCCGTATTATCGCCGTAGTACTGATCGTCTTTTATATCAGGAGGCTGGTAAAAGACAATTACAAAACGGGTTTTATCGTGTGTGTCACGCTCGTACTGGCAGGTGCTTCGGGGAACATCATCGATAGCATCTTCTACGGTGTACTATTTGAAGCCAGTTACCCGGGGCATGTGGCTTCCCTGGTGTCTTGGGGGGAGGGTTATTCGTCTCTTCTTCACGGAAAGGTGGTTGATATGCTCTACTTTCCGCTTTTCAGCGGTACTTGGCCCGATTGGATGCCAGTGGTGGGAGGGCAGGAGTTTCTCTTCTTTCGCTTTATTTTTAATATTGCCGACTCAGCGATCACCGTGGGTGTTATCCTGATTTTGCTTTTTTACAGAAAAACATTATCCTATTCGTTGCTGTCAAAAACGGAACGGGAAAAACTCGACAAAGAAAAACAGGAGAAGGAAAGTGAAATTTAAACTTGCTTCATATTTTTTCTTTTTCATTGTGATGGGCGTATTAATCTCTTCCTGTCAGAACCGTCCGAAGGAAGTGTTGAACAGGAAACAGATGGAACGTGTGTTGTATGATGTGTACGTTGCTGAGGCAACCATTGAAAACGACTATCAGCATTTCAATACACCCGAAAAGAAAGAGGCTTATATCAATGAGGTGTTTAAGGAACACCGTATTACACAGGCCCAGTGGGACACATCGTTGTCGTGGTACTCCGACAGAATCGATTTATATCTGAAGATGAATGATTCCGTGAGGGCACGGCTGCAACGAGCCCGCAGTAACGTTGATGCGCAGTTGTCACAGCAGAATGCCCTGCAGTGGACAGATCCTTTTCTCAACTCACCTTCCTATATTCCGCGCACATTTGCTTTTTGCATGCCTTCGGCAAGAAGCGGGCTCCGTTTTCGACTGGATTCAATTGAAATAAACGAAAAGATTCCCGACGATCATTTTTCTTTCACATTCAGCGTGATTGGCTTACCGTCTTCGTACCATCCCCGTTTTTCCTCGTTGCTGACTTTGCAATATACCGATACCACACTTTATCAGTGGGTCAATATTACCGAAAACAGAACCTATAACCTGCCTGCATCTAAATTTATTGAAAACGATACACTTTCTCAAATTTGGGGTTTTGTACATTTGCAGGATACAACCCGTGTCGTCTCACAGATAAAATTGTATGACATATTTCTCGGAAGCAAGCCACTTCCGCAGGCTTCGGTAGAAATGCCCGAAGCAGAGGCCAACAGCAGCGAGAGCCCCGTTTTAACCAAAAAGCGAATCAAAATGGCTGACAGCGATTCTTTATAGGAAAAAGCTATTTACAATGGACAGCTTATTTTAGGATAATTTACTACATTTGCTGTGTACAACGAGTTTTCTGCAAGTCGATCTTAACTTTTAATTTATCATTACACAATATCAGATGGAAAAGAAGAGAGTGTATACCTTTGGAAACGGCGCAGCCGAAGGCCGCGCAGATATGAAAAACCTGCTTGGCGGTAAAGGTGCAAACCTGGCTGAAATGAACCTGATCGGCGTCCCCGTTCCCCCCGGCTTCACGATTACCACGGAGGTCTGTACCGAATACAACGAGTTGGGCAAAGAATATGTAATCGGCGTTCTGAAAGAGGAAGTGAAAGAGGCTGTTTTGCATATAGAAGAGCTTACCGGAACAAAGTTTGGAGATAAAAACAATCCTTGTCTGGTATCTGTACGTTCCGGAGCACGTGTTTCTATGCCGGGCATGATGGACACAGTATTAAACCTTGGCCTGAACGACGATGCCGTGGAGGGAATTGCGAAAAAAACCGGCAACGAACGTTTTGCATGGGATTCCTATCGCCGCTTTGTACAGATGTACGGGGACGTGGTATTGGGATTGAAGCCACAAAGCAAGGAAGATATCGATCCTTTTGAGGAAATCATGGATGAAATGAAGAAATCAAAAGGGATTGAGCTGGATACAGATCTCACAACGGACGATCTGAAAGAATTGGTCATGCGATTCAAGGAGGCAGTGAAGAATAAGACCGGAAACGACTTTCCGGTAAATCCCTGGGATCAGCTTTGGGGTGCTGTATGTGCGGTATTTGACAGCTGGATGAACGACCGTGCCATCCTCTACCGTAAGATGAACAACTTCCCCGAGGAGTGGGGTACTGCTGTGAATGTGCAGGCCATGGTGTATGGAAACATGGGTAAGAGTTCCGGAACCGGAGTGGCCTTTACCCGAGATGCTGCTACCGGGGAGGATCTCTTTAACGGCGAGTATCTTATTGATGCACAGGGGGAGGACGTGGTTGCCGGTGTGCGTACACCTCAGCAAATCACCCTTGAAGGCTCCCGTCGTTGGGCCAAAATGCAGGGTGTATCAGAGGAGGAGCGCATATCCAGATATCCTTCTCTTGAAGAGGTACTTCCCGAATGTGCAAAAGAACTTATTGAAGTGCAGCAAAAGCTGGAAGATTATTTCAAAGATATGCAGGATCTGGAGTTTACCATACAGGACGGCAAGCTCTGGCTGCTGCAAACACGGAGTGGCAAACGTACCGGCGCTGCCATGGTGAAAATTGCCATTGATATGCTTCACCAGGGATACATCGATGAAAAAACAACTCTGAAGCGGTGCGATCCGGAGAAGCTCGATGAGTTGCTGCATCCTGTTTTCGACAAGAAAGCATTAGCCAGTGCAAAGCCAATTACCCATGGGTTACCCGCATCTCCGGGAGCTGCTGCCGGCCAGGTGGTATTTCATGCCGATGAAGCAGAGCAGTGGCATAAGGATGGAAAGAAAGTCATTCTCTGTCGCATTGAAACTTCTCCCGAGGACCTACGTGGCATGGCCAGTGCACAGGGCATCCTTACTGCACGAGGGGGGATGACCTCTCATGCTGCCGTGGTTGCACGCGGTATGGGCAAGTGCTGTGTGTCGGCTGCCAACAACCTGATTATTGATTACAAAGCACGCACCATGATCATCAATGGTAAGGAGTTGAATGAGGGAGAATGGATCTCGCTGGATGGCTCGACCGGAAATGTGTATGAGGGGAAAATACAAACCCAGGATGCTGAGCTCGATGCGGATTTCAGTGAATTGATGACTCTGGCCGAAAAATATGCACGGATGGATGTGAGGACCAATGCTGATACACCACACGACGCCCTGGTGGCACGTAGCTTTGGAGCGAAAGGTATTGGATTGTGCCGCACTGAGCATATGTTTTTTGAAGAAGACAAGATTGTCCCCATGCGTGAAATGATTCTAGCCAAGGATGAAAGCGGACGTCGCAAGGCATTAGAGAAGTTGCTGCCGTTACAGAAAAAGGATTTCCTGGGTATCTTCAGGGCAATGGATGGGTATGCCGTGACCATTCGTCTGCTCGATCCTCCGTTGCACGAGTTTGTTCCTCACGATGAAAAAGGACAGATGGAGATGGCAAGAGTGATGGGCATCTCCTACAAAGATATTCACGAACGTGTGGAGGGGCTTATGGAATCCAATCCGATGCTTGGGTTACGTGGCTGTCGTCTCGGCAACCTTTACCCTGAGATTACCGAAATGCAGACTCGCGCTATCATAGAAGCCGCTATCGAGCTGAAAGAAGAGGGCCTCCAGGTTATCCCGGAGATCATGGTTCCCCTCACCGGAATCGTTTATGAGTTCATGGCACAGAAAGAGATCATCGAGAATACTATCCAGAAGGTGTTTGCGGAAAAGAGTGATTCGGTGGAATACAAGATCGGTACAATGATCGAAATTCCGCGTGCTGCTCTTACGGCACACAAGATCGCCAAGGAGGCCGATTTCTTTTCTTTTGGCACGAACGACCTGACTCAGATGACCTTCGGCTATAGTCGTGACGATGTGGCCAAGTTTCTACCAATGTACCTCGATAAGGGAATCCTGAAACAGGATCCTTTTGCAGTCCTTGACCAGAACGGAGTGGGGCAGCTTGTACGCATGGCTGTACAGAAGGGCCGCGAAGTGAAGCCTACCCTGAAATGCGGCATCTGCGGAGAGCATGGCGGTGAACCTACATCGGTGAAGTTTTGCCATACCGTGGGTCTGAACTACGTTTCCTGTTCTCCTTTCCGCGTACCCATTGCACGCCTGGCAGCCGCACAGGCAGCCATTGAAGGATAACTGCCCACAGCGGAAACATTTAGCAGAGACACCACAAGTGGTGTCTCTGCGCTTATAACTACTTTTAACCATCAAGTCGTTTGGCTGCTAAGGGGATTATCATTACTTTTACATCAATTATACTAGGTGAATTAACTTGTTAAACGAGCACGGATGTTAAATTAAAAAAGAGGCGGTGGATTCTGTAACGAAACGACTGAGTCTCCATACGGCTAAATCGGTAAATCAATTAATATGAAGTATTCCTTGAAAATATTGTTCTTTTTGATTTTGTTGTCTGCCACACATTTTCTTGTGGCACAAAATAATATAATCGATGAGATTGTCTGGGTTGTGGGCGACGAAGCCATCCTGAAATCGGAGGTGGAAGAATACCGTAAGGAGATCCTGATGCAGAATCAGCGCATTGAGGGGGATCCCTATTGTTTTATTCCTGAGCAGCTGGCCATCCGGAAGCTCTTTCTGGATCAGGCCAAACTGGACAGTATTGAAGTGCAGGAGTCCAATGTGAATCGTACACTCGAGTATCTGGTCAATGAATATATCGCTTCCACGGGTTCTGTGGAGCGGCTCGAAGAATATTATGGAAAAAGCATTGCCGGCATCAGGGAAGACCTGCGTGAACAAATACGCGAACAGCAACTCGTGGAGGGCGTGCAGCAGAAACACTTCGGAAGTGTACAACTGACCCCTTCGGAGATAAGGAAATATTACAACAGCCTTCCACAGGACAGCTTGCCTTTCATCCCTACAACGTTGGAAGTGCAGATCATCACGGTGGAACCGAAAGTCCCTCTTGAAGAAATTGACAAGGTGAAAGAGCGATTGCGTGAATACACGAATCAGATAAACAACGGAGAAAGGGAGTTCTCTACTCTGGCGCTGCTGCATTCCGAGGATCCCTCTGCGATTAAAGGAGGTGAAATGGGATTTATGACCCGTTCGCAGTTGGTTCCCGAGTTTGCCAATGTTGCCTTTTCCCTGAACGATCCGAAAAAGGTGTCGAATGTTGTTGAAACGGAATATGGATTTCACATCATCCAGCTGGTAGAGCGTAGGGGAGATATGGGTAATTTCCGGCATATTCTGCTGAAACCCAAAGTTCCACAGGAGTCACTCGACACAGCACTGGTGAGGCTTGATTCTATTCGCAGCGGAGTCTTACAGAAAAAGATCACGTTCGATGAGGCTGCTACCTTCCTTTCGGCTGATAAAGACACGCGCAACAACAAGGGAATCATGGTGAACAATAGCCGGGGACCCAATGGCGGAACCCCGCGTTTTGCCCTGAACGAACTGAATCAGGACATCGCAAAAGTTGCGGGCGAAATGAAAGAGGGTGAGGTCTCTGAACCGTTTATCATGCTCAACGAGAAAGGACGACAGGTGGCGGCGATGGTGAAGATCTCCGCACGTAATGAAGGGCATAAGGCCAATATCAACAACGACTACCAGATTGTTAAACAAATGGCGGAAAACGCCAGACAGCAGAAGCTGGTGGATGAGTGGCTTCAGGAGAAAATCGGCAAAACATATGTCCGTATAGACCCTGCATGGCAGGGGTGTGAACTCAAATATAAGGGATGGCTAAAATAATCCTTTTTGTTTTATTAGCTGCAACACAGGCGCTGCAACCTCCTTCAGAACCTCCATCAACAGAGCCTGATACCCGCATCATCGAGTTGAGGCAGGCCGACTTGTGGAGTAAACGAAGCGGCTTTGATGCCGAAATTCTGACTGGCAACGTTACGTTTTTTCACGAAGGTGCCTTTATGTATTGCGACAGTGCCTATCTCTATCAGCAGACCAACTCATTCGAGGCATTCAGTAACGTGCGCATGGAACAGGGAGATACCATCTTTGTATATGGAGACTATCTTCATTATGACGGCAACACCCGTCTGGCACAACTTCGGAATAATATCCGGATGGAAGACCGTACAGCTACACTTTTTACCGATAGCCTCGATTACGACAGGATGATGAATCTCGGTTATTATTTTGAGGGAGGGATGCTGGTAGACGAAGAAAATGAACTGACATCGTTTTGGGGACAGTATAGTCCCGATACCAAACAGGCATTGTTCAGCGACAGCGTAAAACTGGTAAACGAGGATTATATCATCTATGCAGATACGTTGAAATACAATACTGAAACGAAATACGCCGACATCCTGGGGCCTTCTCGCATTGTGTCAGATAGCGGTTACGTGTACACCAGTAACGGATGGTATAACACGGTGACCGAAGAATCGCGACTGCTGGACCGTTCGGAAGTTTACAGCAACGACGGGACCAAAGTCCTCATAGGCGATACTATTCTCTATAACCGTCAGACCGGGGAGGGGGAGGTCTTTGGCAACATGTTCCTTGAGGACAAAAAGAGAAAGGCCATTCTCCAGGGGAACTATGGATTTTATAACGAAAAAACTGAATACGGACTGGCCACCGATTCGGCTTTCGCCATCGACTACTCGCAGGAGGAGAGCCTGTACGTGCATGGAGACACGTTGGTGATGATCACCGATTCTGTGCACCGTGATATCAAAGCCTACTATCAGGTGCGTTTTTTTCGTACCGATCTACAGGGAATATGCGACTCATTGCATTACTCTTCGCGTGATTCCATGGTGTATATGATTGGCGATCCGGTGGTCTGGAACAAAAACAACCAGATTTCGGGAAATCAGATAAATGTTTTTTTGAACGACTCCACCATAGAAAAAGCAGTTGTGAAGGATTATGCGCTGGCCATTCAGGACAGAGGAAAACAACAGCAATATAATCAGTTGAGCGGGAGGGATATGACAGCTTTCTTTCGTGATGGTGATCTTTATCATGTGCTGGTGGAAGGCAATGCTGAGTCTCTCTATTATCTGGTAGAGAAAGACAGTACCATCATTGGTTTAAACAAAACGGAGAGTGCTTATCTTTCCATGGATATTGAAAACGAACAGATCAAACGGTTGAAGCTGTGGTCGTCCACCACTGCTGTAACAACCCCTTTGCCTCAGCTGAAACCGGAGGATTCACGCCTGAAAGGCTTCGTTTGGCTCGATTATTTACGTCCGGCGGGACCCAGTGATATTTTCCGCAGCAATCAACGACGCAGTTCGGAAGCAGTGGAACAACGTCAACGGCGTTTCGAGAGAGAGGACATTACGTTGTAAGAATACCGGGCTTGTAAATCGTCACGGGATTCCCTATGTTTGTAACAACTAAAATACTTTTCACTTATGGGCACTTTTTTTTTCTATAATAACAGAAAGCCGCGTAAATTTAATTATACGCCTATCCTTCATGATCCGGAGGAAGATGCACGTAAGGAGAAACTGCAAAACCGGATCGAAGAGATAAAAAAAGAAATGGGTATACAGCCGGCCGTATCCGAAAAAAAAGTTGCGGAGCGGAAAGATTTCAAGGCTGAATTTATCTCGCAAACCCGTCATCTGAAAAAAAGGAAGGTGCGGGAAGCTTCGGGTCAGGGTACTTTTTTTTCCAATAACGGGTTACTTATAATTATACTAATCATTCTTTTTGCAATTTTCTTGTTCTGGTTATTGGGATAGGAATCAGACATTCATTTTATGCCAGACATCATACATCTTCTTCCAGACTCCATCGCTAACCAGATTGCTGCGGGTGAGGTAATTCAACGACCTGCATCGGTAGTGAAGGAGTTGGTGGAAAATTCGCTCGATGCCGGAGCATCGCATATCCGGATATACATTAAAGATGCAGGACGTACGCTCATTCAGGTGATTGATGACGGAAAGGGCATGTCGGGTACCGACGTACGGATGGCTTTTGAACGTCATGCAACATCAAAAATAAAAAATGCAGATGACCTATTTTCGCTTACCACGATGGGATTCCGTGGTGAGGCGCTCCCTTCCATTGCTGCAATATCGCAGATTGAGGTAAAGAGCCGCCGCGAAGAAGATGAATTAGGTACACTGGTGGTAATAAACGGTTCGAGGCTGGAAAAGCAGGAGCTCATTTCCTGTGCTGAGGGAACATCAGTCTCTGTGAAGAATATCTTTTTCAATGTCCCTGCACGTCGGAAATTTTTGAAATCGAACGAGACAGAACGTCGTAATATATTTTCTGAAATTGAACGTATTGCGTTGGTGAATCCTGATATTGAGTTTACCCTCGTCGAGAATGATCTTGAAACGCTACATCTGCCTAAAGCGGGCTTGCGGCAACGTATCGTGCAGCTGGAGGGGAAGAGTGTCAGCCAGCAGTTGATTGAGATAAATGAAGAGACCACGCTCGGTAAAATTCACGGATACGTAGCCCGCCCTGAATTTGCCCGGAAAGGGAGAGCTAGCCAATTTTTTTTCGTAAACAACCGCTATATCCGTCACCCTTACTTTCACAGGGCGGTGATGACGGCTTTTGAGCCGTTGATTGCCGCGAACGAAAAGCCGGGCTATTACATTTATCTTCAGGTGGACCCCGATACGATCGATGTCAATATCCATCCCACAAAAACAGAGGTAAAGTTTGAAAATGAACAGGCCCTCTGGCAGATTCTCATGGTTACGGTAAAGGAGTCCCTGGGTAAATTCAATGCTATTCCCAGCATTGACTTTGATACCGACGATGCACCGGAGATTCCTATTTATGATCCTTCGCGTAGTGCACCCATGCCGAGGGTGAATGTGAACTCAGGTTATAATCCTTTTCACAACCCACGTCCGGAAAGTAAATCTTTTTCCCCCCCCGCATTTGGATGGGAACAATTGTACCAAGGTTTTGAGAAGGAAAAGGAACTGAAACCCGAAGTGGAAATCCATGTACAGGGAAATCTTTTTAAAAGTCCCGGAACAAATTCTGATCACCCGGAGACGGAACTTTATCCTGAACATTATCAGTATAAACAAAAATATATTCTCACTTCCGTGAAATCGGGGCTGATGATCATTGATCAGCACAAAGCACATGTGCGTATACTTTTCGATAGGTACATGGAGCAAATAAGGCACAGGAAAGGGGTGACGCAACGTGTGTTATTTCCGGAAGTACTCGAATTGTCGGCAGCCGAAGCTGCCTCATTGCCATCCCTCAAGGATGATTTGGAAGCTTTGGGCTTTGAGTTGAGCCACTTGGGTAATCACAGTTTTGCTGTGCAGGGTGTGCCGTCCGAAATTGAAAATTTGGATGCGGCACTTCTTATCCGGACAATTATCGGAAAAAGCATGGAAACGGGAAGCGACGTTAAGGCAGAGATACAGGAGTCGATGGCACTTTCTTTTGCCTGTATGACAGCTATTCCCTATGGAAGAATATTGACATCGGAAGAGATGCTTCTTATTGTAAGTCAGCTTTTTGCATCAAAAACGCCCACGTATACACCCGATGGACAACGTGTAATAAGTATGATTTCCGACCAGGATATTGAGAAGAGATTGCAGTAATTTTTTTATCTTTTATTTAGACGCTATGGACTATGCTTATTGTGGCAACAGCGGATTACAATTGCCCAAAATATCCCTTGGACTATGGCATAATTTCGGACATGCCGCGGACTATGAAACATCACGTGCAATGATTCTACAGGCTTTCGCAAAGGGAGTTACCCATTTTGACCTGGCGAACAATTACGGGCCTCCTCCCGGATCGGCAGAGATGAATTTCGGCAAAATTCTCAGAAAGGACCTCGCTTTCCATCGTGACGAGATGATTATTTCGTCCAAAGCGGGGCATCTCATGTGGGATGGTCCCTACGGCGATGGCTCATCGAGGAAAAACATTATGGCGAGCATCAACCAGAGCCTGCAACGCACCGGATTGGAGTATTTCGATATTTTTTATTCCCACCGATATGACCCCGCTACACCGGTGGAAGAGACCATGCAGGCTTTGGTGGATATCGTCCGTCAAGGCAAGGCGCTCTACGTGGGGATTTCAAAATACCCGCCTCTCCAGGCCCGCAAAGCAATGAACTATCTGAAAGAACGGGATGTGCCCTGTCTTATCTTTCAGGATAAGTATAGCATGTTCAACCGCAAGCCAGAAGAAGAGATTCTGAATATCACTGCAGAATACGGATCGGGCTTCATCGCATTTTCTCCGTTGGCGCAGGGAGTGCTTACCGATAAATACCTCAACGGCATTCCTGCATATTCCCGTGCAGCAGATCCTGCCGGATTCCTTCGACAGGAACAGGTTACCGGTGAACTGGTGGAGAAGGTGAAGATGCTTAATAAGATCGCCGGACAACGGAGCCAGACAATGGCTGGGATGGCACTGGCTTGGGCATTAAGAGACGAGAGGGTTACTTCCCTTATTGTGGGCGCACGCAATATAGAACAGCTGAACGATAATTTGAAAGCGCTGGAAAACCTTGCTTTCACTGAAGAAGAATTAAACCAGATAGATGCGATTCTCGACGGTGCTACACTGTAATCATTACCATATTGTTAAGAGTCGGAATGCTGCATACATGCATTTTCGGTTGATCTGTTGCCTGGTGATCATGCTCGCAGGATTGTTTTGTTTCACGGGTTGCACTGATGAAACGGACGAATTCACTATTCCCTTTGCGCCTGTCAATTTTACCATTGACTTACGCAGTTATGATCATATTTTGAACAATGCGCTGTCATATAAAATCTTTACAGAGAAAGACCGGCGTGTGGATTCCGACCGTTTTGGCTATGCCGGCTTGTTGGTGGTAACCGATGCCACCGGCAATGGCATTTATGCTTATGATCTTTGTTGTCCCTATGAAGACGACAAACATATAAGAGTAGAACCGCGTGATGACGGAAAAGCAAAATGTCCCGAGTGTGGATCTGTGTTCGTTACAATGTATGGCAATACGTTCGGTGATATTATGTCCGGCTTTGGTGCGCCGGAGAGAGGACCGGCCACCGAAGCGTTACAAAGTTATCGCGTGATGAGGCAAAATGGGGTTTATCGTATAACCAACTGACCCTTCTCCAGATCTGCTTTATGCAATCAACTAAGGAAATTGCCCGTCAATTTGTAAAATTTGGCCAAAATGCTTTGAAAAGCGGAGAAACATCTTTACATTTGCACTCGCAAAAAATGGGTTTGTTGCGGAAGTAGCTCAGGATAGGTAGAGCACGACCTTGCCCCAAAAGGAGATGGAACCGGCCTTGGCAAGGTGATATTCAAGAGATGCACACGGCGGTGTGAAACAAGGTACAATATTGCGGAAGTAGCTCAGTTGGTAGAGCACGACCTTGCCAAGGTCGGGGTCGCGGGTTCGAGTCCCGTCTTCCGCTCAAGGTCTGCTCGGATGGTGGAATGGTAGACACGCAAGACTTAAAATCTTGTGACCATAACGGTTGTGCGGGTTCAAGTCCCGCTCCGAGTACAATCACTTATATCGATCCCGGTAGTTCTCAACTATCGGGATCGTTTTTTTCTTTCGCCTTCGAAAAGAGTTTCAACCAGATATACCCCACAATCATCGCCAGGGCTGAAGCAATGAGCACGGAGAGTTTGGCAATATCGCGCAACATTTCGTGGTCATGAAAAGCGAGTATCGATACAAAGATTGACATCGTGAAGCCTATTCCGGCCAGCATGCCTACCCCGATAAACTGAAACCAGTTTATCTTGTCGCCCAACCGCACAAGCCTCAATTTGGTCATCAGGTAAACAGCTGTGGTGATCCCAAGTGGCTTGCCCAGAAACAGTCCCAGAATGATCCCAATGGAGAGTGGAGAGCTTAGGCCCGTTATGGCTGCAGAAGAAATGACGATGCTCGTGTTAGCTAGTGCAAAAATGGGGACTACGATGAAATTCACTGGAAAGCTGAGATGTTTCTCAAATGTAGCCAGTTTATTCGTCGGGAGCAAAAATGCAAGAACTACACCTGCAAATGAAGCGTGTATGCCCGACCTGTACATGCAGTACCACATACCTATGCCCAGCAGGATCATGAGGAAGGTGCCCACCTTGTTTTGTAAGCGACGATTTACAAAGAAAATAACGACACCTAGTACGGCGACTATCAGGAGCCATGTGAGCTGCGGGTTCGATCCGTAAAAAAAGGCGATGATGAGAATGGCACAAAGGTCATCGATGATGGCCAGGGCTGTCAAAAACACTTTCATGGAATGAGGTACAGCTTTTCCAAGTAAACTTACAATCCCCAGGGTAAAGGCAATGTCTGTAGCTGTGGGGATTGCCCACCCCCGTGTGTAGGCGGTACCTCCGGTGATAAGGATGAAAATCAAAGCCGGAATGGCCACGCCGAACAGTGCAGAAACAGCAGGCAGCATCATTCTTCGTGGTGAGGAAAGCTCTCCGGATGTGGCCTCACGTTTAATGTCGATGGCCACGTGAAAAAAGAAGAGCGTCATTAATGCATCATTAATAAAGTGTGCAAGGGTGTCGGGCAGATGCAACTGACGAAATCCGGGGATCACGATTTCCCAAAAGTTGGCGTAATGAATTCCCGTTGCTTTGATATTGGTGAATAGCAACGAAAGGAATGTGCATAAAAGCAGGAGGACTCCTAAGGATCTACTGTCGTGAATGATCTTCGAAAATATCGACGCAGACGGTTGTATTGATACCTTGTGTGAGCTCATCGGAACAAATTTTGCTGTGAGAGTAATTTCCGAATAATGGAATTATTACAAAAGAAAACCAAAGTCATCTTCGTTGGATAGCTCCAACGGTTCCTGCCCGTATTTAAAGATGCGAGCCTTGCGGTTTCCTATGAGTGTCAGCTCCTTCCCTTCAAGGAGCAGCATGGTTCCCTCGCGTAAACCTACCACGTACACTTCCCTGTTTACCTCTATGAATTCCTGAATACGTGCTTCGCGCGTTTCGCCACCGTGGTTTGCCGGGTTGTCGTCCAAATAGTGCGGATTTATCTGGAAGGGTACCAGCTTTAGAGTCTTGAACTTCTCCGGTTGCACAATAGGCATGTCGTTAGTTGTCCTTAGCGTGGGGCATGCTATGTTTGAGCCAGCACTCCACCCGATGTAGGGCATACCTTTCTTTACTTTTTTCCGGATGACTTTCATCAGTCCTTTGTTCTGGAGTATTTTTACCAGTTGCCACGTGTTGCCGCCTCCCACCACAATGGCGTCGGCATTCTCGATGGCCTCCATGGGGTTGATGAAGCGATGGATGCTGGTGACATGATGGCCTATTTCAGCAAAACGCGCATTTACTTTTTCTTCGTATGCTTCGTAAGAAAAAGTGACGGCAGCGTATGGAATAAAAATGGCATTCTTTGCTTTTTCTCCCAGAAAATCCTTTATATAGTTTTTGGGATAGTCCAGATAACCTTCTCCCGGATTTGTAGAATTGCTGATCAATAAAAGTCTCATTGTAAGGGATTTTGTTTAAAAGCACAAATATAATGAAAAATAGACAAAAAATGAGATTATTCAATGCGAATAGCGTAATTTTGTGATCAAAAAACGTGGAAAAAGAATCTATAGAGACTGTTTTACGACAAATACGTACCGACTTGAGACTTTCAATGGATGGTGTTGTCTCTGCCAGCATGCGTGCAAAGGGGGCGGGATACCGGATGAATTTTGGAGTCAATCTGCCAAGGATCCGAGAGATATCCAAAAAGTATACGGCTGGTAAAATGTTGGCTGAAATTCTTTGGAAGGAGGATGTGCGAGAGTTGAAAATCCTGGCTACCATGCTCTATCCGGCAGATGGTTTGACAAGAGACACTGCAGAAAGATGGGGAGCCGGAATTGGCAACCAGGAGATACGGGAACAGGTGTGTAAAAATCTTTTTCAGGAAGTCTCTTTTGCCGACTCACTGGTCAATGACTGGATACAAAATGAGAGCGAAAGGATTCGTACTACTGGTTACTGGCTTTTCGCAAGAATTTGCATCATTCACTCCGAAGCCAGAGAACGCGTGTGCGAGCCGTTGTTATTACGTCAGGCTGTGCAAGACTTGATGAGTGAGTCGTTGTTGCTCCGTCAGTCAGCATTGAACGCATTGAAATTTTACGGCAAGGTGTCAGAGAAGCATGCCAAAGAGGTACTGCACAGTGTTGAGTCGCTTGAAGGCGTTAATAATAGCTCAATACCGGAAATGCTTGATTTGCTGCGTTTTGAGTTTAGTTATGTGGGTTAGCTTTTAAAGTTTTTCTTGATGAAAAACATCGACAGTAGCATATTAAGAATGAGGAAGCCACCCATGCCAGCGAAAAAAATTCCTTTCCACTGAGGAAAAATAAGCAGGGCGGTAACCGATGCTGCTGCAATTGCTGCGATGATTATCCACAAAACCGTAAGAATTGTTTTTCTTTTTGCCATTGTTATGTGAGTTTATCTACAAAAATAAGAATAATTATTCAGCCAGGCGTTTTTTGTTGTTATCATGAGGCTTCCTTGAAGAAAATCCTGGCGATTTTATTCTGTTTCTTTTATGAGCCAATTTGTGATGTCGGAAAGTACTTCCGGAGAAATTGTTTGTGTAATTTTGGCATATTCTTCAACTCTTCCCGTCGCGCTCTCCTGAAAAAGATGGTTCAATCCCGGGTATACTTTTGTTACCGTGCAATCGTTCCCTCCTTTTTCCAGAGCTTTTTTGATGGCGGTGAGGTTTTTTTCGGCTGCTACCTGTAGGTCGTTCTCTCCGTTGATGGCCAATACTGCACAGGAAACTTTTTCCAGGTAAGAAGCCGGGTCTGCAGCAAGAAAACTCCGGTAACCGGGTTTGATCATCGCATTGAACTGACTCCGCAAATAGGATTCTTTGTTCATTTTCATTTTTAGCAGAATCGGCAGTTGCTCCCAGAGATGCAGCAATTTATCACGTAAAGCTGTGCGGTGATTTTCTGAACCATCCCACGAGAGAAGGCTTTCAAACATTTCGCGGTTGAACATCTGCAGTTTTTCGATGGTCTTGGGCTCCATAGCCTGTTGCTGCATGGATATTTCGTTCTGGTCCAGTACTACCTCAATGCCGGTTGTTCCGGGCGCAGCCATCAGTACCATCAAACGGACTCCTTTCTCTTCCGATGCTACCATCGGGGCAACAATGCCTCCTTCGCTGTGTCCCAGCAGACCCACTTTTGAGCTGTCGATCTCTTTTCTCTGCTTCAGGTAGTTCATTGCCATTGCGGCGTCATCAGCAAAATCACGGAGAGTGGCTTTGTCGTAATCGCCGGTGGATTTACCAACACCCCGCTTGTCGTACCGCAAGACGGCAAAGCCATTTTTTGTGAGATGATCGGAAATAACAAAAAAAGGTTTATGCCCATAGAGTGTCTCGTCGCGGTCATTCGGTCCGCTGCCGGCAATAAGTACTATTGCCGGAAAGACACCCAGGCTGTCGGGTAATGTAAGTGTGCCCGAAAGAGAAAAACTTTTATCAGAGTGTTGAATAATGACCTCTTCCGAAATATAGGGAAGTGGTTCCTGCGGCATTTGAGGACGCTGAAGCAGCGGCTCGCCGGAACGCTGCAACGTGAGAGGAAAAGAAATGCCACCCTGGCTGAATGTGCCCGTGATAGAATCACTTTCTAATGTTCCTCTGTAAAACAAACCCAAGCCGGAGGCAATAATTTCCAGCTTATTATCCCGGAATGAGCTCCTCGTAGTGGGCAGCCCAAAGGCTCCCTGATCGGGACTATCCATGGTGCTGGTCAATATGGAGTCATTCTTTTCGATGTGGAAAACGATCCGGAGGCGGGTGGACTGTATCTCCAGCATGCCTTCCCAGTTGCCGGTGATATCTTGTGCATTCAGAAACACAACGGCAAAAAACAGGACGATAAAAAGAAATGTTTTATTCATGATGGTAGGGTTCGTTGTGTAAAATTGTCATTGCACGATAAAGCTGTTCTGTAAACACCATTCTCACCATTTGGTGGGTAAAGGTCATTTTTGAAAGCGACATCTTTTCGTTTGCTGCATCGTAGATATCCTGCGAAAAGCCGTAGGGACCTCCCACCATAAAAACCAACCGTTTCGGAACCGTGTGGCTCTTTTTTTCCAGGTATCGGGCAAACTCTATGGAGGTGTATTGTTTTCCTTTGTCATCCAGCAAAACAACCCAATCTCCCGGTTGCAATGATTTCAGCAATACGTTGCCCTCCTGTGTTTTCTGCTCTTTCTCTGAAATGGTTTTTCTGTTTTTGAGATCCGGAACGACGATCATCTCGAAGGGAATGTAAAAATTTACTCTTTTCCGATACTCTTCAATCAACTGTACAAAGTGTTTATTGTCCGTTTTCCCGACAGAAAGCAAAATGACTTTCATTCTTTCATAAGTTACATTTGTAAAGATACATGCCGCAAGCGGAATGGATATTTATCGCCATTTAACCCGAAGTGACGGGAATTTTAACCCCAAATGATTAAAAAAGCCATAATCAGCGGCAAATATAACTGTTTATTTCTTACATTTGTAAGAGTTTTTTGGTAAAATTATAACAATTTCGGTATGCTGTGTGTTTAGAACAAAAATGCCGATCTTAATGAGACAATGGACATAGATAAATTAATAAGCAATCTGATTGAACTAGCCTTCGCCGAAGATATAGGCGATGGTGATCACACCACATTGTGCAGCATTCCCGCGGAGGAAACCGGACAGTCGAGACTGTTAATCAAGGAAAAAGGAATTCTTGCAGGGGTGGAAATAGCGAAGACCATATTTCATAAATTTGACGACAGCCTTAAGCTGGAGATTTTTATCGATGACGGTATGCCTGTCAATCCGGGCGATATAGCTTTCGTCGTTTCCGGCAAAGTGCAATCAATACTTCAAACGGAGCGTTTGGTGCTCAATGTGATGCAACGAATGAGCGGCATTGCCACCATTACCCATGAGTATGTAAAACAACTGGAGGGCACATCGACAAAGATACTCGATACCAGGAAGACCACGCCTGGTATGCGTATTCTGGAAAAACAAGCTGTGAAAATCGGTGGAGGAGAGAATCACAGGATTGGCCTTTTTGATATGATCCTGTTGAAGGACAACCACGTCGATTTTGCCGGAGGAATAGGAAATGCCATCCGAGGTGCGCAGAAGTATCTGAAGGAGAAGAATAAATCACTCAAAATAGAAATCGAAGTCCGGAATATACAAGAGCTTGAGGAGGTTCTCCGGATAGGAGGTGTAAACCGGATTATGCTCGACAATTTTACTCCCGAACTTACGCGCCGGGCGGTGCAGATCGTCGATGGACGCGTAGAGCTTGAATCATCGGGAGGAATAACATTCGATACAATCCGAACGTATGCTGAGACCGGTGTGGATTACATCTCTGTGGGCGCAATCACACATTCCGTGAAGAGTCTCGATATGAGTCTGAAAGCAGTTTGATAAGAAGCATGAGACAAACCGACAGTAAACAGGAATTACTTGATCAAAGATATATGCGCATGGCCTTTATATGGGCCGAGAATTCCTATTGTAAACGCCGACAAGTGGGGGCGCTCCTGGTGAAAGATAAAATGATCATCTCCGACGGATTTAATGGTACGCCCGCGGGCTTTGAGAATATTTGTGAAGATGATAACAACGTTACGAAGCCTTATGTGCTGCATGCCGAGGCCAATGCAATCACAAAAGTAGCCCGCTCCAACAACAGCAGTGAGGGGGCTACACTTTACGTGACTTCATCTCCCTGCATAGAATGCGCCAAGCTGATCATTCAGGCCGGGATAAAACGCGTGGTGTATGCCGACTCCTATCGCTTGAGCGACGGCATCGAGCTTTTACGAAGAGCAGAAATTGAAATGATTGCTTTAGAAATGGCATAAAAGGATAAAAAGGGTATTGATGGATTCAGAGAAGAAAGTAAGAACATGGCTTCCCTTGTGGATTGGCATTGGAATTGCCTTGGGCATATTTATCGGAAGCAAGTATGGTCAATTTGGCAGGTCGGGAGCAGGACATGGTGCCGGCAAGATTGATGCGGTGCTGAACTATGTTCGTGAGTCTTATGTTGATACGGTCAATATGCGTCAGCTTGTGGAGGATGCTTTGCCCAACATCATCCGGGAACTGGATCCACACTCAGAGTATATATCGGCTGCCGATATGAAACGTGTAAACGAAGATCTGGAAGGGCATTTTTCCGGTATCGGCGTTAGCTTTTACCTGTTGAGGGATACGATTGTTGTGACAAGCATCGTCCCCGGTGGCCCGTCGGAAGCTGCAGGTATCATGCCTTGGGACAGAATCGTGATGGTAAACGACACAACGGTTGCCGGAATGAAAATTCAGAACGAAGACGTACTGAAAAAACTACGCGGCGAAAAAGGATCGGAAGTGAAGCTGGGCATTATGCGTGATCACGATAGCCGTCTTGTCGAAATTACCGTTACCCGCGGAGATATTCCCATGAGCAGTGTTAATGCTGCCTACATGCTCACAGACAAAATAGGTTTTATTAAACTGGGGAGGAACTTTGGTTTTAACACCTTCAGTGAGTTTATATCCGCTATCTCCAAATTGAAAAGCCAGGGCGCCCTAGCTTTCATGATCGATTTAAGAGGCAACGCCGGAGGATCGCTTGATATCGTGGTCGCCATGGTGAATGAGTTTTTGCGCAAAGGAGATCTCATTGTCTATGCAGAGGGGCGAAATTTTCCGCGCACAGACAATTATGCCAATGGCTCGGGAACTTGTAAAGAAGACGATGTCATTGTGTTGGTAGATGAGTTGAGTGCCTCTGCCAGCGAAATTTTTGCCGGTGCTATTCAGGATCATGACAGAGGACTGGTGATTGGCAGACGTACCTTTGGTAAAGGACTGGTACAAAGTCAGCGCAACTTTCCGGACGGATCGGCGGTAAGGCTTACTGTTGCCCGGTATTACACTGCCTCGGGAAGATCCATACAGCGTAGTTATGAAAAAGGGAAGTATGATGAATATGAGATGGATGCAATCAACCGTTATCTGGAAGGAGACTACATCAATGTGGATACAGCATCAAACAATCTGACTCCCTATAAAACCCTCGGAGGTAGAACAGTATACGGAGGAGACGGTATCATGCCCGATGTTTTTGTTGCACGCGATACTTCTGGAATTAACTCGTATTATAACGCTGTGGTGAACAACCGGCTGGACGAGAGGTATGCTATGGTGTATTCTGACATGTATAGAGATAAATTGAGCAGTTTTGCTACCTGGCAGGAATTATATAAACATCTTCGCCAACAACCGCTTTTGTTGAATCTTGTAAGTTTTGCCGACAATAACGGTATCAGGAGAAGACCTTACTATATTCAGGAATCAGGTGAATTGTTGGAGAATACAATGTATTCCTATATTGCGCGTAATTTTTTCGGTGAAGAAGCCTTTTGGGCGGTGTATTATAAAGAGGATTCCCTGATCAAAAAAGGAATCGAATTAATTGAAAAGGGAAAAACGTCCCGAGAGGCTGTCATGAACGAAGAGTATCGACATTAACAAACGAACGAGTTGGAAGCCCTTCCTTGCAGTAGAAAGGCACAGAATTTGTTCGTATGTCTGTTTGAAGCTTTATTAGATTTGAATTAACATTGTCTTTATGAGCGAGTTTGTACGAAACTTCTTGTCAAATAGGGTGTTGTCTCGATTTTCAATCCTGGCAATTGATGTTCTCATGATTGTTTTTTCTTGCCTCTTCATGTATTTTGTAAAATACGGTTTTGGCGGGCTGACGCATGAGGTTAGAACTGATGGAACGACGTTGTGTTTGCTGCTGATCCTTTTCAATGCGATAGCATTTATTTCCTTCCGTACGTTCAGGGGAATCCTGAGATTCTCTTCTTTTTCTGACTTGTTGCGCATCATTTATGCCCTGGTATTGGGTTATGCATTCACTTACCTGGCTATATTGGTATTAAAAAGAATTGATCCCGGATTCTATATCACCAATGTGACATTTATGGCCATATTTTTGCTCAATACTTTTCTGATGATCTTTTCCCGGATCCTGATCAAAGAGGTCTATGAGGCTATCACTGGTAGTACGGTGAAGCCGGTAAACGTCTTTATTTACGGAACCAAGCAGGCAGGTGTCAGCGTGGCCAAAGCGTTGAAAGGCAACAACGAGTTTAATTACCGGGTATTGGGTTTTATTTCCGACGAAAATCACATGATTGGCAAGGAACTGATGGGGGTAATCATCTATGCCAATAACGAAAACCTTTTCAGGACTCTGGAAAGCAAAGATGTGAAGACAATCATTGTGTCGCCCCAGAAGATGGAGGAGATCAAGAGCTCCAGCCTTTTGGCTAATTTTGTCGATCACAATATCTCGCTTCTGACTACAGTTCCCATCAATGAATGGAACGGAACTCTCATCAGCAAGGAGCAGTTGAAGGATGTGCAAATTGAGGATCTCCTGCCGCGTGACCCTATTCATATCAGCATGAAGGAGATTGCAGGAAATATTGAAGGAAGAAGAGTGCTTGTCACCGGTGCAGCCGGATCCATTGGCAGTGAGATAGTGAGACAGGTGGCTTCGTTCAACCCCTACAGCATTATTTTGATCGACCAGGCAGAAACGCCGCTGCATAATATGCGACTTGAGTTGCAGGAGAAATGGAGGGACTTGCGCACCGAAATTGTGGTTGCCGACATCAGCAATGAATCTCGCATGGAGAAAGTGTTTTCAAGGTCACGGCCACAGTATATCTTTCATGCCGCTGCCTACAAGCATGTACCCATGATGGAGGACAATGTCTCGGAATCGGTACAGACCAACATTTTGGGAGTCAAGATCGTAGCAGACCTTGCAGTAAAGTACAACGCTCAGAAGTTTGTGATGATCTCTACCGACAAAGCAGTGAACCCGTCTAACGTAATGGGGTGTTCCAAACGCATTTGTGAGATATACGTGCAGTCTCTTGCCAAACACATTGAAAAAACCGGGCAGAAAACAACTCAATTCATCACCACCCGTTTTGGAAACGTATTGGGGTCGAACGGATCGGTAATTCCCTTGTTCAGGGAACAGATCAAGCATGGTGGCCCGGTCACAGTGACACACCCGGAAATCATTCGTTATTTTATGACCATTCCCGAGGCCTGTCAGCTGGTGTTGGAAGCCGGATCAATGGGGAAGAGCGGCGAGATCTACATATTCGATATGGGTAAGCCGGTGAAGATCCTGGATCTGGCCAAGCGGATGATTCGTCTCTCCGGATCGAAAAATATCAAAATTGAATTTACCGGGTTGAGGCACGGAGAGAAGCTTTACGAAGAGTTGCTGAACAAAGCCGAGCAGACCAAGCCCACCTACCACGAAAAAATAATGATTGCCGAGGTGCGTGAGTATGAATATACAGAAGTGAACCGCAGTATCAATGCCCTCATAAAGACATCTTTCGAGTATGATGATATGCGTACAGTGAAAGCAATGAAAGAGATCGTTCCGGAGTTTCGTAGCATCAATTCGCCTTTCGAGGCAGTTGACAGGCTATTGAATAAAATATCGAAAGAAGCTATAATCGTGCAGCAATCCAAGCAGTAGGTTATATCAGATTGGCCTGCGTATCGCACAGTTTTGTATAGTATCCCCCCTGTGTATACAAAGAGGCATGTTGTCCCCATTCTACAATTTGCCCCTCTTTCATGACGTAAATTTCGTCGGCATTCATTATGGTTGACAGCCTATGTGCAATCACAATGGTGGTGCGGCTTTTCATCAGGTTGTCCAAAGCCTCCTGCACAAGTTTTTCGGAGTCTGTGTCGAGTGCCGATGTCGCTTCGTCCAGAATTAGGATTTCCGGGTTCTTTAATATGGCGCGGGCAATGCTGATGCGTTGACGTTGGCCGCCGGAGAGCTTTCCGCCCCTGTCACCAATATTGGTATGATACCCTTTTTCAGTCGCCATGATAAAATCGTGTGCGTTGGCGATCTTTGCTGCTTCCACAATCTCGCTTTCCGTGGCTTTTGCAACACCAAAAGCGATGTTGTTGTAAAAGGTGTCGTTGAACAGGATGGCTTCCTGATTCACGTAACCCACCAGTGATCTTAAATCTCGCAGTTTGACATCTTTGATGTTAATGCCATCGATATAGATACCACCTTTTTGTGTGTCGTAGAAGCGGGGGAGGAGATCGGCCAGGGTCGATTTACCAGAGCCAGACTGACCAACCAGCGCAATTGTTTTTCCCTTCTCTATGGTCAGTCTCACATCCCGTATTACCCAGTCGGTATTATAGGTAAACCATACATCCTTGTATTCTATTTTCTCATCGAAGTGCAGAGGTAAGGGCTGTGGGGCATCGGATATGGGATTGTCGGCCTGTAGGATCTTATCGATCCGCTCCATCGATGCCAGTCCCCGTTGCACTGCGTACGCCGATTTGGACAACTCCTTGGCGGGGTTGATGATGCTGTAGAATATGGTCAGGTAATAAATAAATGTCGCTGCGTCAATTACCCCGTTGCCTCCCAGGATCAATGAGCCACCAAACCACAGCACGATGGCGATGGTGATGGTTCCCAATAACTCGCTCATGGGGTGTGCAAGCTGTTGGCGGCGTGCAATCCGGTTCGACATTCTCCTGAACAGATTGCTACCGGTGTGGAACCGATCTGAGATCTTGTTTTCCGCATTAAATGCTTTGATGACTCTCAGACCGCTCAATGTCTCCTCAACTTGTGACATTAGCTCACCCCATTTGTTTTGCGCTTCAAAAGAACTTTTTTTCAACGACCTGCCCACTCTTCCCATGACAAAGCCCATCACAGGGAGGACAATCAGCACAAAGAGGGTAAGCTGCCAGCTCAGGATGGTCATTGTGGTCAGATAGATAAGGATGAGTATTGGATTTTTAAAAAGCATATCGAGCGAACTCATCACCGAGTTCTCCACCTCATTCACATCGCCCGAGATCCTTGCCAGGATATCTCCTTTCCGTTCCTCTGTAAAGAAGCCGATCGGCAGGGTAAGAATCTTATCGTTGATCCGGTTTCGGATATCTTTTACCACACCAGTCCTGATGGGGATGATAAAGTAGGAACCTAAGTAGGCAGTACCTGTTTTTAACAAGGTCATCACCACAAGCACTACGGCCAGCATCATCAAAGCGAAGCTACTGCCGTATATTTCAATCAGCCGGGTTACGTACCAGTTTATGTTATTCAACGCGGTGTCTATCAGCGAATGATCGGCATTCTGCCAGGAGATAAAGGAATATGTTTTTGTATTCACCTTAAACAGCACCTGCAGAATAGGGATGATGGTAGCCAGCGAAAATACATTGAGTATGGCCGTCAGAATGTTGAAAATAAATGTAAGAAGCAGATACTTCTTATAAGGAGGCAAAAAGCGTTTTAAAATATAAACAATCCCTTTCATCAATTATTCCTTATATATATGTATACAGTTTGGGGCAAAAGTTGCCGGAATGGTAATTTTGTGCGAAGATACGCATAAATTATAATTTGATGGATGTATATGGGGCGTTTCTTCGGTAGGATACAGTTCAAACATGATCGGCATAATTTTTCGTTTAATTCCACGTTCCTTTCCCGTTTTTTTTTGGAAATGGATCAAACTGGATCTGCCTGAGGCATCCAGAATCATGGATTTTTGATTTTTGCAGATGTGACTTCCGGAAATATTTTCCCTGTTCTGAATTATGGGAAAAACGTTTTTTTCGTGTTTATGGGGATGATAAGAAAAAAAGTGAT
>ENA-UOOE01000323-UOOE01000323.1-fermentation-metagenome-genome-assembly--contig:-NODE-323-length-49452-cov-5.304472_pt1 | contig 49452 bp, 50 predicted proteins | sample MGYA00245776_ERZ724021 | MGnify/ENA primary metagenome ERZ724021 (study PRJEB28704, sample SAMN03018321) | fermentation metagenome | biome: anthropogenic terrestrial biome; feature: soil; material... | reverse complement strand
TCCAGCCAAACAGTTTTACTTATTTCACCTGTCTACTTGACAGGGAGCAGTTCAGCCTTAAGCGGTATTATATATAAAAAATTAGCGAGAGACAGGGGAATAGCCGCAATTAAGCAAGCAATAAAGATAGAGGATTCAAGGGGTATTTTGTCGAATAGAGTAAAGGCAATTATTCTTACTTTAGGGAGATGATTATTTTGCTGGAAATTGTCCCTGTGTCCACCGCCAGGGATCGCCGGGCCTTTGTGGATCTGGCCTGGCGCCTGTACAAGGACGACCCCAACTGGGTGCCGCCCCTGCGAACGGACATACTGAATACCCTCGATCCCAAACACAACGCTTTGTTGCGCTTGGGGCCCTACTGTTATTTCCTTGCCCGCAAAGATGGCAAGATCGTTGGCCGCATTGGCTGCGGCATCGACAATCTTCTTAACAAAGCCAAGGACAAGAATCTGGGTTATATTACCCTCTTTGAATCTATTCAGGACTACCAGGTAGCGGAGGCGCTTTTCGATGCCGCGACGGGTTTCCTGCGCCGCCACGGCGCAGACATGGCCACCGGACCCCAGTCCCCCAGCAACGGCGATGACTACCGTGGATTGTTGGTGGATGGCTTTGACGGCCCCCCGGCCCTGCTGGCCAGCTACAATCCCGTCTGGTACCAGGAATTCTTCGAGAAATATGGTTTTGAAAAACAGTTTGACCGCTTAGGGTTCTGGTTTGACCTGGATGAAATCCCCGAGAAATTGATCCGGGGAGTGGAAATCGCCAAAAAGCGTTACAAGTTTACTGTCCGCTCCGTTGATTTGGATAATCTTGAATCTGAAATTCTGGCAATTAAGCATATCACGGACAAGTCTACCCCCGAAGAATGGCCGGATATGATTTCTCCCAGCTTGGAAGAGGTCAGGGCAGAAGTAAAGAAGCTCATTCCCATTGCAGTGCCTGAACTGGTCCAAATTGCCGAGGCTGAAGACGGAGAGCCAATCGGCTTGGCTGTTACTCTTCCTGACTACAACCAGGTAATCAAGCGCATGAACGGCAAACTCTTCCCCTTCGGCTGGTGCAAGTTCCTCTATTACAAAAACAAGATCAATACCGTCCGGCTCTTTGCCCTGATGGTCGTTCCCGAGTACCACCGCAAAGGCGTTTCTGCCGCCCTGTACAAACACGGCATGGAGGTGGCTAAGAGGCGGGGGTATATCGGCGGCGATGCCAGCAGCATCCACGAATTCAACTTGAAGATTTACAACGACGCCCTTGGCTCAGGTGGAAAAGCATACCGGCGTTTTAGAATCTATCAGTATAAACTCTAAGGACAATGGAACACCGGGGCCAATTCTTCCTGTCCCAGAAATTCAAGAGGGCTTAGTCATAATCCCTCTTTTTTTCTTGGAAATACTCTTTTATAAGCACAGAAATCTCTGCAGCCATCTTCGACAAAATTCAGCATAATATTTCCCTGGAAATGGGACACCGGGGACGGTTCCTTTTGTCCCATTACGAACAGCAATTAGAAGGGCTGCCCTTTTATAAAGGACAGCCCTGTTTGCTTTTCTTGAACCAAGGTGGTAAACTAAAAGGATGCTGACACCCTATTGAGAACAATCCAGTTCCTCATAATATATTATACACAATTAGGTCGTCGGTGTCAAGCCCAAATGAGAAAGGGGTAATAATTTGACGACTTTGCGCTGGCGAACTCTGCCCTTTCGCTATACCACCATCTCAGACTTCTATGTTCAGCTGAACAAATGGCTAACTGCTGTGTTTTACGATTTTCTCCCTGCCGCTGGCTTTGAAATCAGGGAGGAGCAAATCTGTACCTGCTATAAAATTGTCAGCGCCCTTCAGCAAAAGGAAGTCTTTTTGACTGAAGCTGGTTCAGGAACGGGGAAGACCTTTGCCTACCTGCTGCCCGCCCTCTGCTACGCCCGCCATACTGGCAGGCCAGCAGTTATCGCCTGTTCCAGCGCCTCCCTCCAAGAGCAGCTGGTTCAACCCCAGGGAGATATCCAAACCCTGTCTGAACTGCTGAATTTGGACATCAAGGCCATTTTGGCCAAAGATCCCGAAAACTATGTCTGCGCCGTGCAAAGTGACCTGGCAAAAATCAGCTTGCCCAGACATCCCCTGCGCAGCCAGTTTATACAGTGGCTGGAGACTACCACAACCGGAGACAGGGCAGATATTTCCGGCATCGACGATGAACTCTGGGCTGAAGTGGCCTATAATTCCTCTTTGGACTGCACTCATTGCCGGCGCCGGGGCTATTGCCATCTGGCTCGGGCCCGGCAAAGCCTGTGGGCGGAGCAAGATTTTATCGTCTGCAGCCATGACATCTTTTTTAAGGATCTCTGGTCCCGCCGCCAAAGCCTGCAAAAAGAGATGCGCCTGCTGGAAATGGTTCGCACCAAGATACCCTACCTTCCCCGCTATTCTGCGGCCGTATTTGATGAAGGACATCTGATTGAAGCCCCGGCCTTGCGGCATTTGGGATGGCTGGTAAACGTCCACAGCATATATGGGGGAACGAAGGTCAACGAAAGGGCCATTAGCCGAATTGTCACGTTGTTTTCAGGCCTTTCTCTGGTCACTGATGAATTGCTGGGTGGTCTGGAGAAGTTGGAAGAGATGAGCCAGAAATTTTTTAGAGCAGTCCGCCAGGCGGCTGAGCCCGTCAATCCCGCCCAAAGCCAGATAAAGATGACAGCTGCCCTGAAGGCAAGGAGCAGGGAACTGTTGCAGGTCATTGAGGAAAGTCAGGAAGAGATGGCTATGTACCAGCAGTTTGATGTCAATCAGTATATTCAGGAACTGGATGCCTGTGCTGAGGGTCTGAATAATTTAGCCGGCGTCGAAAGCATCACCTGGTGGGAGCCGGATAAAGGCGATTTATGGGTGCTGCCCCGGGATTTCTCCCAAGCTTTGGGGAGGGAGCTCCTGGCCCAGCAGATACCGGTGATCTTTACTTCTGCCACTTTGGACAGCGGCAACGACTTTGCCTATATTAAGCGGATAACGGGCCTGGAACAGGCCAAGACTTCTCAGGTGGACACTTCTTTTGACTTGGCGAAGCAGATGGAAATTTACCTGCCCCCTGATCTTGCCAATACCGAACAAAAGATAGAGCGCTGTGCAAGTCTTCTTGCTCAAAACGGGGGACGAGCTCTGATCTTGTGCACCGCTCCCTCAGAAGTTGAGGTGCTGTATAACAGCCTCCGGGACAAGGGCTTTGATTTTGCTCTACTTAAAGAAGGCGACCAGGACAGCAGTCTCCTCATTCAGGAATTCCGCCGGGATGAAACTTCCGTTTTAATCGGCACGGGCTTTTGGGAGGGGATAGATATTCCCGGGGATGCCCTGACCATGGTTATTGTGTATTCTCTGCCTTTCCCTGCCGAAGAACCCCTGGCCCTGGCCAAGCGGGAAGCCGCTGCTGCCGAAGGCTTGGATCCTTACCAGGCGATAGATTTCCCCGCCATGAGCATCAAACTCCGCCAGGGCATCGGCAGACTGATCCGCAGCAATGATGATTACGGCCTGGTAGCTATTCTGGGCTGCGGCGCCGACAGCGAACTTAGAAAACAGGTGGCCCAGGAGTTCCAGCTTAGCGTCCTCCAATCTGACAAATTGGAGGACCGTCCCCAATTTGACAAATGCTGATGCAATCTGGTATTCTGGGCAGGAGAAAATGAATATTGGGCTGTGACGGAAGGTAGTAGCTCATTTTGAGCATTGCAGCGAGCCGGGGAGGGTGCAAGCCCGGTATGACTCTGCTGAGTGAAGGCATTCCCGAGCCGGGGAAGAACGCAGATATCTGTCAGTAAAGCCCCAGTTTGAGGGGACTGCTTATGCAGTCAAACAGGGTGGAACCGCGGGAGTTTGAACCTCTCGTCCCTGGCTTAATCAGGCCGGGATGAGAGGTTTTTGTTTACCCGGAAAATTATGAAGGGAGTTGAACCCCTGTGAATTTTCAAGCAATGATCTTTTCCCTTAACCAGTATTGGAGCGAGCAGGGCTGCATCATCCTGCAGCCTTATGACCTGGAGAAGGGGGCAGGCACCATGAACCCGGCTACTTTCTTGCGTGCCCTGGGCCCCGAACCCTGGAAGGCCGCCTATGTGGAGCCCTGTCGCCGTCCCACCGACGGCCGCTATGGGGAAAACCCCAACCGTCTCCAGCATTATTACCAGTATCAGGTTATACTCAAGCCTTCCCCCGACGATGTTCAGGAAATTTACTTGGAGAGTCTGCGCCGTCTTGGCATCGATCCGCTCCAGCATGACATCCGCTTTGTCGAGGATAACTGGGAGAATCCCACTCAGGGAGCCTGGGGACTGGGCTGGGAGGTGTGGCTGGATGGCATGGAGATCACCCAGTTTACCTATTTCCAGCAATGCGGCAGCATCGACTGCATCCCTGTCAGCGCTGAGATCACCTACGGTCTGGAGCGCATCGCCATGTATATTCAGCAGAAGGATTCGGTCTACGACATCCAATGGGTTGAGGGTGTTACCTACGGCGATGTCTTCCACCAAAACGAAGTGGATTACTCCAAGTATAATTTTGAGGTGGCCGACACTGCCGCTCTCTTTACCCTCTTTGACATCTATGAAAAGGAAGCCCGGGCTATCATTGACCGGGACCTGGTCCAGCCTGCCTATGATTACATGCTCAAGTGTTCCCACGCCTTCAACCTCTTGGATGCTCGGGGCGCCATTTCCGTCACCGAGCGCACCGGCTACATCACCAGGGTGCGGAACATCGCCAGGGCAATTGCCCAGGCCTATATTGAGCAGCGGAAAAGCTTGGGCTACCCCCTCCTTAAGGATGAGGCCCTGCGGGCGAAACTGAAGCTGGCGGAAAAGGGAGGCGAAGAGTAATGGAAAGACATGATCTGCTCTTAGAAATCGGCGTCGAGGAGATGCCTGCCCATTTCATGCCCGGTGTCTTGGCTCAGCTCAAAGACCTGGCTGCTGCAGGCCTGCGGGAGGCCAGGCTGGAGCTTGCCGAGCTTAGGACTTTTGGCGCTCCCCGGCGCGTTGCCTTGTATGTTCAGGAATTGGCCGCCGCGCAAAGGGATTTGGCCGTCAAGACCCGGGGCCCGGCGGCAAAAGTGGCTTATGATGCCCAGGGAGACCCCACTAAGGCCCTTCTGGGCTTTGCTCGGGGCCAGGGGGTGGAGGTTGATTCTGTCATTCAGGAGGAAGTCAAGGGGGTGCCCTATATCTTTGCCCAGAAGACAGAAACGGGGCGGCCGGCGACAGAGGTCCTGCCTGAATTGCTGGGGACTGTGCTCAATAAACTTTCCTTCCCCAAATCCATGCGCTGGGGCAGCGGCGAGCTCCGCTTTGCCCGGCCCATTCGCTGGCTGCTGGCCCTCTATGGCAGCCAGGTGCTGCCCCTGGAATTTGGCGACATCAGGGCGGGAACCAGCACCCGGGGGCATCGTTTCTTAACCCGGGAGCCCATTACTGTGGAGGAACCAAGTCAGTACCTGTCCCGGCTGGAGGATGCCTGGGTCATTGCCGACCAGGACCGGCGTCGGGAGCTTATTCGCCAGCAGGTGGCGGAACTGGCCGCCGCCCATGGGGGCAAGGTGCCGGAGAATCCCGAACTCCTGGAAGAGGTCACCTACCTGGTGGAGTTTCCTACTGCTCTGTATGGCAGTATCGATGAAGAATATATGCAGCTGCCGGCGGAGGTGCTCATTACTTCCATGCGGGAGCATCAGCGCTATTTTCCCGTAACAGATACAACTGGCGCTTTGCTGCCAGGATTTATCGCCGTCAGGAGCGGCACCCGGGAACATCTGGACACCGTCCGGGCCGGCAATGAAAAGGTGCTGCGGGCTCGGCTGGATGACGCCGCCTTTTTCTGGAACGAGGATCAGAAGATATCTTTGGCCGCCCGGCGGGCAAGCCTGGACCGGGTGGTCTTTCTCGAGGGTTTAGGCAGCATCGGTGATAAAGTGGAGCGGCTAGTTGGCCTGACAGGTTGGCTGGCCGAGCATCTCGGGGCAGAAGCCTGGGTCAAGGCCCGGGCTCAGCGGGCGGCCAGCCTGGCGAAATCGGACCTGGTCACCCAAATGGTCAACGAATTCCCCGAACTTCAGGGAATAATGGGGGGGAAATATGCCCTGGCGGCCGGGGAAGAAGAGGCTGTGGCCCAGGCCATCAGCGAGCATTACCAGCCTCGCTTTGCCGGGGATGCCCTCCCCCATACCAAAGAAGGCATCCTGGTGGCCCTGGCGGACAAAATCGACATAATCTGCGGCTGTTTTATCGCCGATCTCATTCCTACCGGCTCCCAGGACCCTTATGCCCTGCGTCGCCAGGCTCAGGCTATTTGCAATCTCGTCCTGGAGAAAGAACTGCCCCTGTCTTTGTCGGCTTTGGTGGCTGAGACATACAGCCTTTATGAGGGCAAATTCCCCCTGGCAAAGGCCCTGGACACCGTTAGTGCGGAAATTATGGATTTCTTCCGCCAGCGCCTGCGCTTTACCCTTACCGAAGCGGGTATAACCTATGATGTCATTGAGGCCGTCTTGGCCGCAGGCATTGACCAGCCGGCGGAAGTGGGCAAGCGCGCCCATGCCCTGACTGCTTTCCGTAAAGCCGAGGATTTTGGCGCTCTCCTTACTGCCTACACCCGGGCTGCCAACCTGGCCCAAAAGGGCGAGGGAGGAGAGGTCAGGGAAGCTATGCTCACTGAACAGGCGGAAAGGGACCTGTGGGCAGGAATACTCTTGGCCCGGCAGGGAATCGCCACCGCCGGCGATGACTATGCTGCCGCCTTCCAAGTCATGGCCGATTTGCGTCCTGCCGTTGATGCCTTCTTTGACGCCCTAATGGTCATGGCCGAAGATCCGGAAATCCGCAGGACCCGGCTGGCTCTGCTGGCGGCAGTGGTCGCGCTGATGGACGGCATCGCCGACCTCAGCAAAATCGTTGCCTAGGGGAGGGGTCACCCCTCCCTCTTATAAAGACGGGCTTAGATTTTTGAAAACTGGTGTCGAAAACAGTCCACAGTTTGTTTTAAAGGCCCATGGCCTGTTGCACCCGGAACAAGGCGGGGGCGGCAATACTTGCTGCTTTATTGCTTCCCTGGTCGAGAATCTCCTCCAGTCCGCCGCCGGTCATAATATCCTGGTAGCGCTGCTGGATGGGGGCAAGCTCGGCAATCACCGCTTCGGCAGCGGCAATTTTCAGGTGCCCGTAGCCCTTGCCGGTAAATTCCGCCTCCAGTTGGGGAATTGTCTTGCCGGAACACAGGGAAAGTATGGAGAGGAGGTTGCTGACTCCGGCCTTTTCTTCCGGGTCATAGCGCACCTCGGTGCCGGCATCGGTAACTGCCCGCTTGAGCTTCTTGGTGATTATCTCGGGGGAATCCAGCATAGAAATGTAGCTGGCCGGAGTGGGACTGGATTTGCTCATCTTGGCAGTGGGATCATCCAGAGCCATAATCCGGGCGCCCACCTTGCCAATCATGGGCTCGGGAACCACCAGGAGTTCTCCGTAACGGCGGTTGAAGCGCTGGGCAAGATCCCTGGTCAGCTCCAGGTGCTGTTTCTGATCCTCGCCCACCGGCACATATTCCGCATCGTAAAGGAGAATATCTGCAGCCATCAAGGTTGGGTAAGTATACAACCCGGCGGAAAAGGACTCCTTGCCCTGGGACTTTTCTTTAAACTGAGTCATGCGGCCCAACTCGCCAAATCCCGTCAGGCACTGGAGCAGCCATGCCAGTTCGGCATGGGCGCTTACCCGGGACTGGACAAAAATCGTCGCCTTGGCCGGGTCGATTCCCGCAGCTAAAAATAATGCCGCAGTCTGGCGCACGTTTTGGCGCAAGATTAAAGGTTCCTGGGGCACTGTCAGGGCATGGAGGTCAACCACACAGAAGAAGCACTCATATTCATTTTGCACCCGGACAAAGTTCTTTATCGCTCCCAGGTAATTGCCCAGGGTCAGTACCCCCGAAGGCTGCACACCGGAAAAAACTCTTTTCATTTTCACTCACTCCTTTTATAGACAACAAAAACCCCGTCCTCAGTCGGGACGGAGTTCTTCCGCGGTACCACCCGAATTCGCAGCGTCTGCGCACTCGCTTCCCGTAACGGAGGGACCCGGCCGGGCATTACCTCCCGGCGGCTTAGCAGCCCATTCACCTGGCTACTGCAGCCGGACCTCTCACCTTAGCGCCGGCTCGCTTTGTGCAGTAAATCAAGTTACTCTTCTGCCTCATTGCCTTTTCCCTATTATGCCCCATCAAGTTCAAAGTTGTCAAGAATTCTTTCCCTGAAAAAGGAATTTGGCCTTTTTTGCCGAAGATTAACGCCAAGGAGGGATGCCGGGATGGATATCCTTCACTGGCTAATACTGGCCGGAATTGTCTTCGCTATCGTTATGGTGCTTACCTTTCTGTTGCTGCGCGCCGATGTTCCCCCTGCCACTTTCCAGGTCCAGCGCTTCTTCGTCAGCGGCCAGCGCCGCAAGTTCTGGCTGGCCCTGCAAAAGGCCGTGGGACAAGAGTACATGGTGCTGGCAAAAGTTCCCCTAGCGGCGTTAGTGCAGATAGAAGGCGAGGACCGCAAGGATATGCAGGCATGGCTGGACAAGCGCTGGGCAGATTTTGCCATACTGGAAGAAAAGTTCTTTAAGCCGGTGGCAGTGGTCCAGTTTGAATGCCAGGAGCAAAATGCCTTATGGGCTTTGGGCAAAGACCCCACTTTCCAAAAGATTCTCACTGAGGCCGGTCTGCCCCTGCTCTGGCTGCCTTCTGACCATTACCAGCATGTGGAATTGCTGCGCCATGCTTTGGAGCAGGTTATTGCTTTAAGCGCAAAGCCGGAAAACTCTACGCCTGTTTAAATGCCAGGGCTGCAATGACCACATAGAGAAGCAGGGGCAAAAGCACAGTCAAGACAAAGGTCATAAAGTATTGATACCCCTTTTGCCAGCTGGCCTTTCCCCTGACCTGAAAGGTCATTAACCCCTTGGCCAGATCCCGGGTTTCTTTTCTGGACATAGTTTGCTTTCTGCCGCAGTTTGCCGTGAGCAAATATTGACAGAGGTCAGGGGCAGCAACTATGGGCCAGTCGGCCACGGCCGTAGCCTCGGTCATGACTACCAGGCCCCTGCAGGCCAGACCCGATTTTAACTTGGCCAACAGCAGTTGACAGGCTTTGACCTGGGACCGGTTTTGCTCAACGGGGTTGGCAATAGAACGAATCTGGCCTCTGCGTTCAACCTGCCACTTGCCGGCAGCCCTAGGGATGATTTTTCCCTTCTGGGCCTTGGTTTCCAGGACAAACAACACACCCGAAGGGCTGATGACCAGGTGATCAATTTGCACAATCGGTCCCCCTGCCCGCAGAGCCAGGTTGTTCAGCACCGCCCATTCCCGGGGCAGTTTGGCCAGGAGTCTTGCCACTGCACCTTCCCCGTCATGGCCGGCGGCCATTATATCCATGGCGGTGGCCAGTTTTCTGGCCTGAGCCCGCCAGACAAATGCAGTCGGAATTGACAGGGCGGCGATAACCAGCAACCCTGGCCGCAGGGGCTCCATCTTCTTCAGCCAGGGCAGCAACAGGTAGGCTCCCGCCAAGACAAAGGCCAGGGGCTGAGAGACAGAGACCAGCTTGCGCAGGACCTTTCTGCCCAGCAATTTCGCGCCATGATAACGATGTCTGTGATATATTTTTGCCATGATTCTTCCTCCCCCAGCTGTATTCGCCTTATCTTGTCCCTCTTCCTTCAGGAATAAGTTATCTGGGACAAACATATTATAGCAGGAAAACATTTCCCCAATAGAGAATATTAACACAGGAGGTGTATTGAATGCCCTTTGTCGTAGATTTACTTCCCTCATCAGCAAAGATAGAAGCTGCAGCCGCTTTAGGGCTGGCCCTTGGTGAACGCAAGAGCAAGGGCCTGTTTGGCCGCAAGCAGTATGAACCCATTGAGATTTTAGCCCGCTTTGGTTTTCCCCTGAAGACTGTAACTTGGGCTCCCGGTGAGACCAGCGGCCGCTGCCTGGTTTTTGATCTCCAAGGCCTGGTGTCGGGGAACATTCCGTTTGCCCTGGCGCCAACCATTCCGGAGCTGGAACTGGATCCCGAAACCGGCGAAGAAGCTTTTCTCGACCTTTGTCAGCAGTGGACCAGGGAAGTCACTAACTTCACTCCTTCTACATTGAATTTCCCCGGCCTCATCACCCAGCCTGACCAAGTGGCTCCCTTATTAGACGGGGAGGACGAAACATTGCTGGCAGGCTTGGAACAAAAGGCCCACCCCGAGGAAGCTCTGGATCAGCTTAGCCAACAGCTGGCAGCTTATACAGAGGCCGCTGAAGCGTGGACTGAGTTTAAGCAAAAGGCTTACGCCCACAGGGATGTCCTAGGGGCAAAGATTCAGGAGTATTCGGAGGAGGATAAGGAAGCCGGAGCTAATTCCCTGGAAGACTTGACCAGCCAGGTGGAGACGGCAATTGCCGCCAAACGCAGTGAAACTGACGCTGATTTGACAGCTGCCGCTGAAGATTTCAAACAGCGCCGGGAAATGCTCCAAGCCGAGTTGGAGCGCTTTCAGGAAGGCTATAAGGAAAAGGCAGATAATTACTGGCGGGAGCAAATAAAAACCGCCGAAAAGAGTCTTGCAGAAATTGACAAGGCTTTGGCCAGGAAGAACCAAGAAATTGAGGGAGCTTTCCGGGAGTTTGAAAAGCAGCAAAACGCCAAAATTCAGGAGCACAAAGCCGAACTGGCTAAACGCATGGCTGCTTTTGAAAACCGGCTTAAGCGCCTGGACAGCGCAATGGAGGGCTTTGGCAAAGGCTATGAAAAGCGCATGGACGCCTATCAGCAGCAGCCGGAGCGGGTCCTTGCCGCCACTGTGGAAATATCTAATGAGCGCTGCGCCAAAGCTCATAACGCAGTATTTTTTGCCGCCCGCTATCCCGGCGGACGCTGGAAGGTCTTCCCGTCCCAGTCTTTGGGAAGCCGGGGAATAATCGGCGCCGTCAGCGGTTTGTTTGGCGGCCTCAACCTGCCCTTTAAACCGGCCTCAAAACTGGCGGAACATCTGGCCGGCATGCTGGAAAAAATGCTGCCCGGCAGTGAATTGGCTGACCGGCTCATAGCTGCCAACCTCCTGGCCCAGGAAGATTTCCTCGCCGGCGCTAAAACCGGCCTCACCAACCTCATCGACCAGGGCAAGCTGGACAAAAAACATGCCAATCTCTTTGCCGAGCTGATGTCGGCGAAAGAAGAGAAGCTTGAAGCGCAGCCAGCGCCTCCGGCAGAACCAGAACCCCTGGCGGAACCAGCCCCAGAGGCGGAACCGGCGCCGGAACCGGCGGTGGAAATCCCCGGGGAAGAACCTGAGCAACCGGAAGCACAGGTGCCAGCTGAAGAACCGGAGCAGCCGGAAAACTAATTTCGTAAAAAGGAGAGTTCGCCTCTCCTTTTTTTGTTGCCAGGGTATTGAGTTTGCAAAATCCGGTTACTTTAAAGGTATAATCTGCAGTAAAGGAGAGCCAGCTATGGTAGGATTGACTTTGCTTGTAATCGTTGCTGTTTTAATCTACGCAGGCGTGGCCCAGCGGGTGCTGGACCGGATGCGCCTCACTGACCGGGAGGCCCTGCTCTTTATTGCCGCCATGGCTCTGGGCAATTTCCTGCCCGAAATCCCCATCACTGCCAATGTGGCAGTCAACCTAGGCGGCGCTGTCGTCCCAGGCATTCTGGCTGTATACCTCTTTGTTAAGGCCGGTTCCACAAAAGAAAAAGTCCGGTCTGTGGTGGCTACCCTGGTGACAACGGCAGTAGTATACGGGGTCAGCAAACTGGTGCCGGCCACGCCGCTTTTTCCCTTCCCCATTGATCCCATGTACTTGTATGCTATTCTGGCAGCAGCCGCCGGTTATATTGCCGGCCGCTCCCGGCGCTCGGCCTTTATTGCCGGCGTAGGGTCAATGATCCTCGTGGACATCGTCTCCCGGGTGGAGGTAGCCCTAACCGGCGGCAAAGGGTCCGTCACTATTGGCGGCGCCGGTTTTTTTGACAGCGTAGTAATCGTCGGCATCCTAGCGGTAGGCCTGGCGGAAGTCTTTGGCGAATCCCTTGAGAGAATCCAGGGGGGACCGGCAGAGCATGAGTCGGACAGTCTAACCCAGGGCCTTCGCCGTCCCAATGTCGTCAAGTTTAAAAAAGGTGATGACGATGAAGAGTAGAGGAGGCATTCCATTGAGACGGTTACTTCTGACGGCATTGGCACTGTTCCTGGTCTTCAACCAGTTCCCGGCGGGGGCCGAGAAAGATCCAGTGGAAGAATTTTTTGACTTAATCAATTTGGATACCCGGGATGATGGCGGCGTCTATACAATTACTGATGAGCAGGGCAATGTGCTCATGCGCACCGCCCGTCATGTCCATGTGGGTGACCGCTGGATTGGCATGGACAATCGCCGCTGGGTTGTCTTTGACGTCGAAGGGGATGAGGCAACAGCCAAACTCACCGGCGAAGGTGGCCAATCTTGGTTGCAGCGGGTTCGGGCCTTAATCCTGGGGACCTTTGCCCCGGCAGCGCCTGTCCAGCAGCAGGAAACCACTGAGAAGAAAATCGGCATCTACTCCACCCATGGGGCCGAGTCCTATGTGCCCAATGACGGCACCGACAGTCTGCCTGAAGGCGGGGGGATTATCGATGTGGCCGAATCTTTAAGCGCCGGTCTCGAAGAGGACGGGGTAAACGCAGTTCAGTCCAAAGAAACCCATGTCCCCCATGATTCCAACGCCTATAAGCGGTCTCGGGATACTGCCCAAGAACTCCTCAGTGATGGTGTCGATGCAGTTATTGATGTGCACCGGGATGCCATAGATGCCGAGGAATATCTGGAAAACGGCATGGTGCAAATCCAGCTGGTAGTGGGCAGGCAGAACCAAAATCAGGCGGCAAATCAGGAATTTGCTGAGAAATTGAAAGCAGTTGCCGATGAACAGTATCCCGGGCTGGTCAAGGGAATTTTCGCTGCCAAGGGCAACTACAACCAGGATATGTCTCCCCACTCCCTGCTGATTGAGGTTGGCACCCATGAAAATGACAAGAATGGGGCGGAGGAATCGGTGACTAAATTTGCCGATGTCCTTACCACTACCTTATATGGCAGCGCCGAAGCTGCCGAGCAAACGGAAAAACCTGCAGCTACCGCCAGCGGCGGCACTGTCTGGCGCACAATTCTCTGGTTGCTGGCCATTGTCATCGTTGGCGGCGGGGCCTTCCTTTATATCAGCGCCGGCAGCTGGGAGGAAATGAAGAAGAAACTAAAAGGCTTTACTCAAGGTGAGTTCGGCGATTTGTTTAAGATTAGTTTAAAAAATCGTGAAGACGACGATCAGCACTAGCCCTTGGAAACCAAAAACCGCCTGGCGGCGGTTTTACTTTTTAACATCTCTAATTGATAGGCGGTTGAGGACAAAGGATAGGCTTGAGAGTCCCGCAACTGTGCAGGCAATGAATACTAATCCTGCACCTGCAGCAATGTGTGTCCAGGGGATAATTTGCGGAATGGTCATTATATCTCCATGGCTGTAGTTTTTTATCAGGATGGCAATTCCTCCTGTAATCCCAAAACAACAACCGATTAAACCGTAGGAGTATGATTCAGTTAACACAGATACGAATACTTGCCTATTTTCCATGCCCAAGGCCGCTAACATGGCGAATTCGGATTTGCGGGCAATAATACTCGAGAACACCAAATTGAATAGTATCAAAAATATGATGGCCCCGAGGATGGAAAAGATACTGTATAAAGCCATTTGAAATAACTGTGCCTCATGTTGGCTTTCTTGATACTCTATATCATCCTTTAGACTAATCACAGGCAGTCCGTGGACATCACAAAGTCTTCTTAACTCGGGATACGCATTTACCCCTTTTTTGTCCTTTACAAAGATTTCAAACAGTCCTTTTTCTTTGGTCCCTAGTTTCATTAACTGATTCCGGTGCATAACGCCAACAAAGCCACTACTTGTACCGGACACTTGCCCAAAGGGAAGTGAATACAAAAAACCACCGATGGTGAAAATATACTCTTTAATGGGAATATAATCCCCGTCTACATTAGTGTTCTCCACTAAGACAATCTTATCGCCAACCTCAAGCTTGGTGTAGGGAAGGTCAGTATTGCTAAACCAGGTAATATACTTGGGTAATAAAATAACAGGTTCTGTAGACATCTTCTCGATATCGATACTGCCTTCAATAAGAAATTCTTTTGCCAGTAAAAGTTCTGAGTTACCGTAGCCGCTGACACCACCATTAATAAAACTGAAGTTTTCCGGTTGATTTCTTCTATCTAATGAAGAATCACAGAGCTCAAAAACCCTTTTCCCTTGAGTTGTGATGTCATCATCATCAAGTCTCCAATCGTAATCGTAGCTATTTTCCTCTCGCCTGTTGTAGACGGAGTAATGGCAATACACCGATTCCACAGAAGAAAGCGAAGATAGCTCGTCGATAAACCCTGCTTTGACTTCTAAGGGAAAATATATCCAGTTACGAAAAGTGGTAGCAAGAATTTGGTGATCAAATTTATACGTGTCACGCCTGCCACCTTCCTTCCAAACCCGTTCAACCTGAGCAGTTAAGGGAGTGAAGGCTGTTAGCAACAGGGCAATAGCAGCAATAATGCCGATGAACCTAAAAAGATGTTTAAAAATGTTCTTATAAGCGTAGATTACAGCAAAAGAAAATTTGCTCCGACACCTTTTAAAACTAAGGAGGGGAGAGGCAATCTCTTGGTTAGAGCCGCTATTAGCCTTCCCGGCAATGGCCTCAATGGGAGATAATTTGCTGGCCTTTATAGCGGGTAACAAGGCAGCGAAAAATAACGCCAGGAAAGAAATAATTACAATTAAGCTAATGTCAGTAATGGGTACTTCAATGGCTCCGTATACTTTCCCTAAATTATTTTGCAAAAAGAATTTAGATCCCACGATACCAAGGTATGTACCAGTGGGAAGAGATGTTAGACCAATTAAGAGAGCATGAATAATAACTGTATTACGCAGTTGATTGGGGTCTAAGCCAATTGCTGCCAGAATACCAAGAACAGGTAATTGTTTGTTTACTATTAAGCTGTATGAAATAAAAACCAAGACGAAAAGAGCGAGCAAGAGGATTCCGTTGATAATAAGGGGGAGGGTTTTCTGGACTAATAGCTCTTTTTGGATTTCAGGGTTTTCTATGCCAGGCTGTTGTTGGGCTACAAGCATATCCACGTTATATTCCGGCGATGTGGGAATAGCCATGTTCCCAAGCAAAAAGTCGCTAAAGGGAAACCTCTCCAGGCCCTCGATGGACGCCAACTGTTGCACAGTTTCACCAAGGGGGGCCTTAGGTGCTAGCTTGATATATGCAAATATTGGTGCATGGTCTATTTCTACCCCCAGCTTAGACACCAAACAATCTGGGGAAGGATCTATTGATAACAACTCCGGGACTATTAGATGGGAATTAGCTTCAATAATGGAATATGCTTGTACCCTTCCGGCGGTTATACTTGTTACAAGTCCCTTATACACCCCGGTAATGACAAATTTCTGCTCAGGTGTGGACAGTCTAGCAGGTAGGGACAGCTTTTTATTGCGCAGGTACCAATCCGGAACGATTATTTCGTTTGCATTTTGGGGTAGTTGACCTTCAATGAGGGGAAGAGTAAACTCTGTAAACACTCTTTCTTGAAAGAGGTTAACTTCCAATGACATGTCAGAGTCAAGAAGAATTTGGGGTAGCAACCTATAACCAACTGTCGCAATGTCGACATTGTTATTATTGTTGATTTCTACAATTGCGGCGGGGTCGGTGAGATAGTAGGCAAGATGCCAGCAGCCATTGGTTACCTTCGATTCAAACACCTCATAGTTCAAGGCGTTAACAGAGACGATTGTTGCCGCCAGCATCAATGCCAAGGCCAATGTAACTGAAAAAATCATCAGGATAGTTTCTTTTAGATTGCGAATGATGGTACGGGCAGCAAGATAAAGGCTAATTGCCATAGTCTTCTCCTGATGAAATGATGTTACCGTCTTGGATTTCTACTATACGTTGACAATGGGAAGCAACGTAGCTGTCATGGGTAACAATCACCAAAGTAAGCTGAAATTCCGAGGCGGTCTCCAAAAAAACCTGTACAATTTCTTTGGTGGTATTACTGTCTAAGTTTCCTGTAGGCTCATCGGCGAAGACAATAGAAGGTTTAGCAGCCAGTGCTCTTCCAATCGCCACCCGTTGTTGTTGACCTCCGGATAGTTTATGGGGCAATGTCCTGCGTTTTGATTCTAACCCAAGCAAGTTAATAAGTTTATCGATGTAGTCGCTGTTGGGTTTTTTCCCGTCGATTAACACTGGCAAGGAGATATTTTCCTCTACGGTTAAAACAGGGACGAGGTTGTAGAACTGAAAGACAAAACCAAATTCCCTTCTTCTCAAACGGGCACGCTCTGTACGATTATAGTCAAACAAGTCGGATCCCTTGTATATAACTTGTCCCCCTGTGGGGGTGTCAAGGGTACTTAATATATGTAGTAATGTTGATTTACCTGCACCAGAAGCTCCTGTTATCCCAATTGCTTCACCAGAAGATATATCCAGGCTAATATCATCCAATGCACGCACAGAGGTTTCCCCATGACCAAATACTTTGCTGAGATTGCGGGCTGACATTAGTGTCATACCAGTTAATTCCCCCTGATGGTAAAACTATAATCGGATAAACGGATAGATTTATTTAGCCAAGGCCGGAGAACAAAAAACACCAGTGAGCCAAACAAATACCCCACAAAATAGAGGATGACGTTATCTATGCTTACTGCTTTATAGAAGGTTCCGAGAATCAGGCCGATAATATATTTCAGTAATTCAGGGACAAGCGCAATCAATAACCCAACTTGTAAAGAGCCCCCTAAAGATTTAGCTCTGGGCATTAAGAGAGGGAGAAAAAAACCCATAGGAATAAAAAGAAGAACTCGTTTAGTTACCATACCAATCGCTGTAATGAAAGGAAGGTCTGCCAGCCAACTGCGTAGGTCAGAGAAAGGAGCAAATACAGGCTTATAGGATGGTAAATAAGCAATTAGCGACTGCTGTAAAGGTAAAGGGAAAGTCAAACAGATAAGCAACGTTAGAATATAGATGCATAAAGTCATATAAATAAAGGCTTTAAGGTTAAAGCCCCCCCTGTACTTTATTGCAAAGATAAGAATACAGAGTACAGACCCGATAAGCAAAAAGAAAGGCGCTTCCAGCATAATGTCATACCTCCTTTTGAAAAACTCCGGGAAAATTCCCGGGGAAGTTTTAATCGTTGGTCATGGGGAAAACAGGGTTACCTCCTCCAGGAGTAGGGTTGTAACCGTACATATAAACATCATCAGAAACTAACCGTGAGCGGTCGTCACCCCAAACGATTTTTCTAAAGAAGAAACCATATTTGCCTGCGTCGACATTGAGCCAGTGGTGGACACCCGTTCCGTTTTTAGGGAAAACAGCAGGGTCGCCTATTACTTTATACCCCAAAAGGGTTTTTTTATGAAGAAAAACAAAGTAGTTAGTATCTGGATGATCGTGGTGATATTCTGTACAGGTAGCTCGTAGCCGAATATGCTTACCAGTGTAATTTCGATACGCCCCTTGAACACTATGAGAAAAATCAAATGTAGACTGGTAATCTTCAGTTATGGACGAAGTTGCATACAACAGTGAAGGTAATAATGCTAGGCAAACCAATACACTTACAAAAAAACCTTTTAATAATTTCATATTGAACACTCCTTTTGTTTGATGGGAATATATTACCATTAGATCTGGGGTATGTCAAATATTGGTTATTCTCATATTTCTTCTCTTTCGCCGCAGCTTATGGATTCCCAAAATTAGGAGGACTGCTATGAGCATTAAGACCAGCACTAGACCCTTCCACAGTGGAGGATAGATAGTGTATTGCACCAAGCGGCCTGAGGTTTCTGCGTAGTAGTCGCTGATCCGCGGTTTGCCGCTGCTGTCCTGGGGCTGGGCGGCGGCATATTCCAGCACTGCCTGCCAGACTTTCAGCTCCCGGCCGTTGCGGCGGATAATTGCATCATCGATATTGTTAATTGGGTTGCCGTCTTTGTCCTTGAGCACCAACTCCAGGCTGGGCAACAATTCTCCCGCCATGGGCAAAAAAGCGGCGATATAATAATCGGTGACCACATGATAAAGCTCTTGGTCCCTCTTTTTTATCTTCACATATTCATCGCTGTCCTGAATGCCCTGGCCGGTATAAAGTTCTGCTGAGGACACTGCCATGGTGGTAGGCACGGGAAGATCGATAAAAGGCAGCGTCAGGAGCACTGCCCGCCCCCGGTCGAAGGTCATTCTTGCCCCGGAAATCTGGAGAAAGTAGGTGTCGCCCATCAATTCCGCCAGCAGAACCTGGATTTCTAAGATGCGGCGCAGCTCTTGGCCGGTAAGGTACACAGACACCAATGGGTAGCCAGCTTTGCCGTCAGGCCCGGAGCCCAGTCCCACCAGGTAGGCCAGATCGTAAAAGGAAACCTGATCCTGGGACCAGGGGCAGGCGCCGGGATTGATGCTGCCCCGGAGGACACCGTTAGCCTGAACTGCCAGATGCACTTTTTCGCCTGTGGCTTCTTCCGCCACCAGGCGCATGGCATCGGTGACAAAGTTGGCAAAAGGAGTCTCCTGCAGCACAGGGGTATTTGGCACCTGGAAGCCCGACCAGACCACCGTCTCGGCGATATCTGTAAAGCGGTCTTCGGTCATATCAGCCACCAGGGCGTTGAGGTCTGCAGTATACCCAGCCACCATGGCTGCAATTTCCGGTTCTTCAGGAACTGAATCATCTAAGGGAATAACATAAGGCTTTTTGGTCTCAAGATTGCGAAGGCGGACCTTGTCGGTGGACAGATTGTAGGCCAGCTCCAGATTGCCCAGATATTTCAGGTTTTCACCCGCCTGGACAATGATGGTCCCCCCCTCAATAATGGGTTCCTCCAAGAGCTTATGGCTATGGCCGCCGATGATGACGTCGATGCCCGGCACCGCCCGGACTAGATCGATGTCTTCATCTTCGCCGGAATGACAAATGGCAATGATAATATCTACACCCTCTTTTTCCAGGGCCGCTACCATTGACTTGGCCGTCTCTGCCTGGTCGGCAAATTCAACCGGCTCGGCATAGGGGGCCACATTGACTGCATCGATGCCGATGAGGCCAAAGAGACCCACCTTCAGGCCGTTAGGGAGAGTGAGGACAGCGGTTTTTTGGATGCCCAGGTCATTGAGGGCATGGCCGGCAGGGGGCAGGGTGTTGCTGGCCAGGAGAATTGTATGCTCATTGGCCTCGGGATAACCTGCGGTCCGCAGATATTGGGCCAGCAGTTCGGGACCGTAATCGTACTCATGGTTGCCGATAATGACGGCATCATAGCCGATTTTGTTCATGATAGTCAGGTCCGGCGCCTTGCCGGTCAAGCCCAGCCAGGAGTAGGGGGAGCCCCCCAAGTAGTCCCCTGCCGATAAGAGCAGCACCGGTTCATTGGCTGCCTTTTTGGCGGCCCGGATATCTTTAACGGCCTGGGCCAAGCGGGCATAGCCCCCAAGGCTGGGATTGCTTTTCTCGGGGGAATAGTCCACCAGGGGAGAGGGGCTGAGGGCAGAGTGTTCATCATTGGTGTGCAAAATGGTAAAAAAGAGTTCATCAGACTGGGCAGCGGGAGAGTACAGCGTTCCCGCCTGGGCAGAAGGAATGGGGAAACTGCCTGCGGCTACCAGCAGTACCAGCAAAAACACCGTAAGCTTGCGCATAGTGCACCTCCGGGAAACGTTTGCTTCCATTATACTTGTCCTAGAAAAAACTGTATAGCCTGAGAAGGCAGTTTTGCAGGAACAGAGGGAAGGAAGTGTAAAGAGTTATTGACATTGCTCCTCGGCGAGGCAATAATGTAAATAAGGTTTTACATAAAGGGGGTATACTTATGCTTAAAAAGGCAGATGAAATGGAAATGCAGTGGAAATGAGGAATAGAATAAAAGAACTAAGGAAAAAACAGGGCTATCGGCAGGAGGATTTGGCGGAACTGGCCGGGGTTACCCGCCAGACAATAATCGCCGTAGAGAATAATAAGTACAACCCTTCGCTGGAATTGGGAATGAAACTGGCCAAATTGCTGAAAACCAGGGTCGAGGATTTATTTTTTCTGGATGAATAGCAAAATAAGTCGAGAGAGTCCTTCCGGCACTCTGTATAATTGACTCATCGGAGGTATAACACTTTTCATTTCTTATGGCGTCAAATTTAGAGAGTTAGGAAAGGAGTCAAATCACATGGAAAATGTTCAGAATGTCTTCATTCAGGTAATCCATAAGCCGGAACGTAAGGTTATCATCAAACGAGGTGTCAAAGCAAAGGGCTACTTTCCCTATTGTGAAGAGGTGGGCTGTAATGTATGGGGCCTGCTCAAAAGCATGAAGTCTCTTTGCTGCGAGCCGGTTTGCCTGTGGCTGCCGGCGGAGTACAAAAAGCCCAATACTTCCACCTATGTGCAGGGTGTTGAGGTCGCCGCCGATTATGCTGGTCCGGTTCCGGAGGGCTTTGATGTCATCACGCTTCCTGCAGCAGATTATCTGATGTTTCAAGGTGAACCCTTCAAAGAAGAAGATTACTGTGAAGCAATTATGGCAGTGCAGCAGGCAATGAACCGCTATAATCCGTCGCTTATCGGCTATGCATGGGACGATAGCAATCCTCGTATTCAGCTAGAGCCAATCGGTGAAAGAGGCTATATTGAACTGCGTGCTGTGAGTGCGCAGAAATAATCTGATTAGGATATACTACTGATAATCCAATACCGGTAATAAACTTAAGGATATTGCAATTAAGCAGTATCCTTAAGTTTTGGGTATGCTAAAATGAAATACCTTTATGAAGGAAGTGATGCCATGCCTAACTTAAACCGAGTCCCTAATAGATTGATAAAAGAGAAATCCCCGTACCTGCTCCAGCACGCCCACAATCCTGTGGACTGGTATCCCTGGGGCGAAGAAGCATTTAATAAGGCAAAGGCGGATGACAAGCCCATTTTTCTCTCCATCGGTTATTCCACCTGTCATTGGTGTCATGTCATGGCCCGTGAATCTTTTGCCGATGAGGAAATCGCCGGGCTCCTCAATGAACGCTTTATCTCCATCAAAGTGGATCGGGAGGAGCGGCCGGATATCGACGCCATCTATATGCCGGCCTGCCAGGCCATTGCCGGCCAGGGAGGCTGGCCTCTGTCGGTGTTTCTTACCCCCGATAAAAAGCCTTTCTATGCTGGGACATACTTTCCCCCGCAGGGAGGCTACGGCCGCCCCGGTTTCAAAGAACTAATCTTATTGCTTTCTGATCAGTATAAGGCCGAGCCCGAAAAAATAGACCGGGTTGCCGATCAGGTGGCAGAGGTTTTGCAGCCCCGGGCAACAACCGCTGAGAAATTGGGGGAGGCAGATGTGCATACCTGCTTCCGCCAGCTGCAGCAGGCCTTCGACCCGGAATTTGGGGGATTTGGCCGCGCCCCCAAATTTCCCACACCTCATAATCTAATGTTTCTGCTGCGCTACCACCGCTGGACAAAAAATCCTGATGCCCTGGAAATGGTCACGGCAACCTTAGACGCCATGGCCAATGGGGGGATCTATGATCATTTGGGCTATGGCTTTTGCCGCTATTCCACCGACAGGCAGTGGCTCCTTCCCCATTTTGAAAAGATGCTCTATGACAATGCCCTGCTGGCAATTGCTTACACTGAAGGCTGGCAGGTCACCGGCCAACAGCGCTACATGACAGTGGCCCGGGAGATTCTGGATTATGCCGACCGCGTCATGACGGGGCCCGGAGGCTGCTTTTATTCTGCGGAAGATGCCGATTCCGAGGGCGTGGAAGGTAAATTCTACGTTTGGGAGCAAGCAGAAATAATGGAAGTCCTGGGCCAGGAGCAGGGCATATTATTTTGCGAGGCCTATAATATCACCGAGAAAGGTAATTTCGAGGGCAAGAATATCCCCAACCTGATTGGAACAGATCTTACCCAGGTGGCTAATTATCATAATGTGGAGCCGGACCTGTTCAAGTCCATTATGGAATCCTGCCGACACAAGCTCTTTGCCGTCAGGGAAGAGCGCATCCATCCCCACAAAGATGACAAGGTGCTGACGGCTTGGAACGCCCTGATGATCACTGCCCTGGCCCTGGCCGCCCGGGCCTTTGGCGAGGAAAAATATCTGGAACGGGCCAAGACAGCCTATGCCTTTATTGAGGATACCCTGATAGAGTCTGGGCGTCTTCTGGCCCGCTGGCGGCAGGGGGAGGCCAGGCACAAGGCTTATATTGACGACTATGGCTACCTGCTCTGGGCCTGCAACGAGCTTTATGCCGCTTCCCTGGATATAAGCTGGCTGGCCAAGGCCAAGGAGTTGGCGGGAAAAATGCAGGAGCTCTTTTGGGATGAGGAGAATGGAGGCTTTTATTTCTACGGCAGCGACGGAGAAGAGCTCATCCTCAGGCCCAAGGAAATCGCTGACGGCGCCCTGCCCTCAGGGAACAGCGTCGCCGCCCGGGAACTCATAGGCCTGGCCCGGCTGACGGGGGACACTGAACAGCAAGCGGTGGCCCAGGCTCTCATCGACACTTTTGCCGGCCAGGTCAAAAGCTATCCGGCAGGGCACGGCTTTTTGCTCCAGGCTCTGCTCTTAGCCCTGGTGCCCGGCAAAGAGGCGGTGGTGGTGGGGGATTTGGGCCAGCCCGAGACCCGGAAGTTCCTTAAGCAAGTGCAGCGCTCTTTTTTGCCGGAGGTGAGCTTGCTGGCGGCCGCTGCGCCCAGGGATTTTTCCCAGGTAGCGCCCTTTGCTGCCGAGATACTGCCATCCCCTGAGACCAGGGCCTACCTCTGTCAGAATTATGCCTGCGGCCTGCCCGAGACCGATATCTCTAAGGTTCTGGCCCAGCTGCTCCTGTAGGGGAGGGGTCACCCCTCCCTGCGGGGTCTCCCCTCCCGGGGGGGCTCCCTTCCCGGGGGAGATTGCCCTGTGGTCACCCCTCCCTGCAAAAAACCGGCTCCAAGGAGCCGGTTTACTGATATAATTAGCCTAAGGAGGGGATTAAATGTATGCCAAACAAGTGATGACACCACTGGGACCCCTGTTTCTCAGGGCAACTGAGAAGGGGCTTTCGGAAGCTTATTTCGGCGAAGGTGAGGAAAGAGAAAGTTCTCCCCTTTTGGAAGAGGCTGCCCGCCAGGTTAGTCAGTGGTTTAGCGGAGAGCGGAGGGAATTTGACCTGGCCCTGGATCTCCGGGGCACCGAGTTTCAGCGGTCAGTGTGGAAACAGCTGCAGGCCATTCCCCGGGGGCAGCAGCGGTCTTATGGCCAGATTGCAAATACAATCGGCAAACCAGGCGCCGCCCGGGCAGTGGGCTCTGCCTGCGGCGCCAACCCAATAATCCTCATCATTCCCTGTCACCGGGTACTGGCAGCAGACGGCAGCCTGGGCGGCTTCAGTGCCGGCCTCGACCTTAAACGCCGCCTCCTGGCCGCCGACAAATTATAGGGGAGGGGTCTCCCCTCCCGTCATCGGGGTCGGAGGCGGAAACCGCCCCCCTACGGACAACGATGTCCGTCTATTGTAGGGGAGGGGTCTCCCCTCCCGTCATCGGGGTCGGGGGCGGAACCGCCCCCCTACGGATCATGATGTCGGTCTATTGTAGGGGAGGGGTCTCCCCTCCCCGGGGAGTCCTCTGCCCATTTTGCAGGGTTACCCAAGATATACTCCCGATACTTTGCAATATCTTCCGACGGACGAATAATGTGATCATAATAACTGCGCTGCCATACCGATTGTCCACTGGCTCCCCATAGCCTGTTGATTAATACCGTTGTCTGGTACTTGTACCAGGCAATGAATTGATTTAACCCTCTTTTTTTTTGTTCTGTAATAATAAGAAGCCCGTGAATATGGTTAGGCATGATTACACGGGCGTCAAGTGTTAGATTGTCAAATTGAGCAGCCATTGCGTCCCAGGTGAGTTCGGCAATCCTGCCGGCGTCGTTGAGGACCATATTAAAATCCTGTATTTCGCCAAGAATAGACATTCGCTGATGAGTGCAGATTGTGACAAAATATCCCCCTGGGACAGTGTAGTCAAAATTCTTCAGGCGGGGTGATTGACGGCTAAGCATAGCCCGTATCATCCTTTCGGAGAATTTTCGCTCTCGGGTCAGGTTTTTATGCCTATCTTGTGGGTCAGGGACGGGGTCTCCGCCCATCATCTCGTGAGCCGCCGACAAATTAGAGGACCGTCCCCGAATTTGTCAGGAGTTGTTCTAGTTCTTTGGCCAGGGTGGAGAGGCCGGCGGGCTGGATTTTTAAGTTCTTCAGCACTTTTCTGAATTGGGCCAGGGTGCCCATGAGGATGACATCGGTCTTATCCTGCTTGCAGTTGACTACCTGGGCGCCGACGGCGGCCTCGCCGCCTTTGCTCAGCATTTCCTGCTTGAGAATGTTGGCGGCGGAGGGACTGAGATTATACACCTTAATTACCCTGAATACGGCTTTGGGCGCCATGATCTTAATGCTGACAGGGCTTGCTCCGACCTTAGCAATCTCCTCCCGGGCTGTTTCCAGATCAGGAATGTCTAGAAAGGACGGTTTCACGGACAACGCCTCCTCGGGCGGGAACCCGTTCCAGGGCCTCAATAATTACATAGGTGATTAGGGGATAGCCCACCAGGAAAGCAGCCTGTTGGGGAATGCGGGTTGTAAAGCGGGCCAGCCACAGGCTCGAGGTAATCTGCCCATCCAGGAGCAGGTTGAGGGCAGCGGGCATTAAGAGACCGCCGGTGATGAACTGAGTGGCTGCCACAACCAGGCAGCAAGTCACAAGGCGGGCAGGCAGGCCGGCCAGCCAGCGCCGTCCCCGGTGCTGTATGGAATCAGTGGGAACTAAGCGTCCCCATATCCAGTCTACCGGGGTGCGAAAAATGGGCAAAAGCAATGGAGGGAGAATGCCATACAGCATTTGGATTATGGTAATTGGCGGGAAAAAACTGCCGCTGGCAGGGGGGGCTACTATGAACCCCACCACATCTTTGAGCAGGCCGGTTATTCCCCCTAAGACCGGGCCCAGCAGCATCCCTGAGACAATTGTGGGGATGGGCCCGATGCCGATGCGCATCAGGGGCATGGAGATGGAAAAGGCCTGAAAGACAATGCCCAGGGCCGCAAACAGACCGACCAGGACCAGATTGCGCAGTTGCTCACCTGCAGAATGATGGATAGAAGTGTGCACAAAAAAACCTCCCTAATTTTTGGGCAGGTTTGACGTCCAGCCCGAAAAAGGAGGCTAATATGCTCCTAATGGGCGGCAGCGGACGCGATACTGCACCGCAGGTCATTTCCTTTCGTCCGGTGGCTACATCCCATCCTCCGGCACTTGACGCGCAGTATCTACTCTACCTATTAGCGACAGTATACCATAATGTGTCCCGTTAATCTACTTTATGGGGGGAAGGAAGGACTACAAAATCTGCTCTCCCCAGGATGCTGGACAGCTTAATAGGGCCAAAACTCCTGCTGTCCATGCTGGCGCCGGGGTGGCGATTGTCCCCGAGGACAAAGAGCCAGCCTTCCTCAATAATAATTGGACCATAGTCCTCGGTGATTTCACATTCAATATATTCTTCCGCAAGGGGTGAGTCATTGACAAAGACCTGTCCCTGCTGGATATTAACGGTGTCTCCCGGCAAGGCGATGACCCGCTTGACCAGGGCATTTCTGCCGGTCAGCCAGTTTTTGCGGCTGCCGGTGATATCCTCTTTGACGAAGATGACTACATCACCCCGTTTGGGCTCCCAAATCTTGTAGGTAAAATTATTGACCATCAGCACCTGGCCGTCTTCCAAGGTAGGTTCCATTGATTTGCCGTCTACTATGTAGAAGGCAAAAGCATAGTTTTTGATGATCAGGGCGAGTATTAACGCCAGAATGATAGTTTTTATCCAGCTCCAGATTTCCTTGGCCATTAGCCGGCAGCCTCCAATCACTTTACCTTGTGAGGATTGGGAAAGATTATCAAATCCGCCCTGCCCAAAATTGAATCAAGGGGAATCGGTCCGAACTCTCTGCTGTCCCAGCTCCCCCGGGGGTGGCGGTTGTCGCCCATGACGAAGACAGTGTCCGCCTCAATCAGCAGGAGCTCCATATCTTGCTCCATCACAGTGTCGATATAATCTTCTGCAAGTTCTTCGCCATTGAGGATGATTTTTCCTTCCCGGATTTCTATTGTATCTCCTGGCAAGGCAATTATCCGCTTAATAAAGATTCGTTCCGTTGTCGAGCCGGTCAGGGTCTTTTGGGTTTCAAACACCGCCACATCCCCCCGCCGGAGGGAACCGATTCTGTAGACCAGCTTATTTACAGCCACCATCTGGCCGTCATGAAGAGTGGGCAACATTGAACTTCCGTCAACCACGTAAAATGCCAGCACATATTCCCGAATAAGCAGGGCGAGAATCACTGCCAGGATTAGGGTCTTAAGCCAGCTCCATAACTCTCTCCGGGCCATTTGTCCACCTCCACATGCCTTGTTCAGTTTTTTTCTTCAGGCAGGTTTTTTTTCATAATAATGCGATCTTCACCGGGTCCAAAATAGTCACTGACTTTCCGGCAGATACTGAAACCCATTTTCTCATAGAGGGCAATTGCCCGCTGGTTTTCCGGGGAAACAGACAGCATTACCTCCCCGGCGCCGGCGGCGGCCAGGGCTTGCAGCCCCATCTCCAGCAAAGCTTTGCCTAGACCTAGCTGCCGGTATTTCGGCCGCACTGCAAGGCTGAGAATCCAGGCCCGGCAGCTCCCCTGTTCCAGGGCGGTCGCCACATAGCCCTGGGAACTGTGGCCTTTTAAAGAAATATATGAAGTGTTGCCAAATAAGATCGGCATCATTTTTATAAAATATGGGCTGTAGCCGCTGGCAAAACTCTCCGTTTCGATGGTCAGCAGGTTTTTAAAATCATCATGCTCCAGTTTGCGAATTAGGGGCACTGAACTTCACCTCTACCCTATAATATAACAGAAAATGCCTCCGGGTGGGAAAAAGCCCGGTTGTTTTCTGGGTCTGGTCTTTGAAATGATCAGGGACTGGGCTATAATAAAAGAACGGGAAGGGAGGAGATAATATTTACAAACTAGTGGCTATAGATATTGACGGCACTCTTATAAACAATAATATGAGACTGACTGTCCCTACCCGCCAAGCAATTGCCAGAGCCAGGCAGCAGGGGATAAAAGTCACCCTGGCCACCGGCCGCAGCTTTCACTCAGCTAAAAGCTATGCCGACCGCCTCAAGCTGGATGTTCCTCTCATCCCCGCCAACGGCGCTCTCATCCGCCATCGGGACGGTTCGGTTATTTCCGCATCAAATTTCGCGAATAAAACCATCGCCCCCCTGCTGGCAGAAATGCAAGCTGCCGACATCTATATACAGGTCTACCACAAAGGGGGCATTTATACCAGCGCCAAAAAAATCAGTTTGCCGGCCTGGATTCAAATGATATGCGACAATAAGCTGAAACTTAACCAATTGACATACAGCGTCAGAGAATTTTTCCTGAGCAAGGTCAAGAAGATTCCCGATCTGGTAGAGCGAATTGAGCAGGATGAGTTTCAAAGCCATAAGATTTTTTCTGCCGGCAAGCCCCAGGCTTTGGAAAAGTTCCAGCATCGGGCCGCAGGGCTGGGCCTATCAGTAGATTACTATCCCGGCACCAAAGATTATATGTATCTTGAAATCGCCCCTCCCGGCATTTCCAAGGGCTGGGCTCTAAAGCAGTTGGCAGGGCATCTGCAGATCGCCATGGAGGAAGTGGTGGCCATGGGAGATAATCTCAATGACCGCACAATGATTGAGGCTGCAGGCCTGGGGGTTGTCATGGGCAATGGCCACAGTCAGCTGAAAAAAGTTGCCGGCGAGGTCACCTTAAGTAACGATCAAGATGGGGTGGCGGCGGCAATTAACAGCATAATTCTCCCTGCCGCCGAGGCTCGACGGGCGGTATAAGCAGTTATTATTGCAAACCAGGCTTAGTATGCCTGGTTTTTTTGTGTTTTAGTAATTTTACTTATGTGGCCATAGGAATATTTTATAGTTGCAGGACTATTCTCCCCTTTTAGGAAATAGAATTAGACAGGTACTTGTGGAGGTGGTCAGATTGAGAGCCGAGCCCAAAGGGAAGAGCATGGACAGCCCGATTATGCCCCTGCTGGCCCAAATCCTTGAGGTGCAGCGCCTTTTCCGGGACAAAGTCATTGAGGAGCTGCCATTGCCGGCGAGAAAAGCCCGGATCAATAACTATATCCTAGAATGTGAAAGAATTCTCTTTTCCCCCCGCCTGTTTCGGGAAATAGGTGTGCGCCTTGCTACCCTCTTGGCCAGTCACAACCCCGGAACAGATTTTCTGCCCCTTATCAGCAATCTGGAAGACAGCATTCTGGAAGCCTTGGCTGTGACGGTGCAAGACTGTCTGGAACCAGACCTGGTCCTGGCCATGGAAATCGCCGTTAACGAGCTGCGGCTGCAGAAACTTTGCCCGTTGGATCCCCAGGTCCTCGCCGGATTTTTCCTGGCTGCCCTGGTCCCCTTTTACACGGCCTTTGCCCAGCAGCAGATGCTGGACCTGGCGGATTGGCAAAGGGGCTGGTGCCCGGTGTGCGGCCAATATCCTGTCAACGGCTACAACCGGCCAGTGGACGGCCGCCGTATATTAGGCTGCTGGATGTGTGAGACAGAATGGACCTATTCCCGCATGGTTTGCCCGGTCTGCAGCAGCAGCCGCCAGGACGGACAGTTGCTGCTGACCTTGGTGGGGGATTGCCAGCGGCGCATCCAGGTCTGCGATGACTGCGGCTATTATCTTAAGATTACCGATTGCACTCAGGCATCAGCGGGTTGTGACCTGCAGCTGGAAAACGCTGCTACTGTGTTTTTGGATATCCTCGCCCAGCGCAAAGGATATCGGCCGGCATCCCATCCTCATATATATGATGAAACAGTGAAATGAGGTGAGAGAGTGAAGGTTACCAGAAGAGAATTTTTCAAACTGACTGGCGTTGCTGCCTTGGCTGCAGTTGTCGTCGGCTGCGACTGGGAGAATGATCCCGTCTTCAGCCATCGGCTGGAAGACGCCAAAGAGGTCACTACCATCTGTCCCTATTGTTCCTGCGGCTGCGGCGCCATTTGCTATGTGGTGGGGGGCAAGCTGGTCAGCGTCAGCGGCGATCCCGACCATCCCATCAATGAAGGGGCCCTGTGCAGCAAGGGCGCATCTCTGCTCAATTTGAACACCGTCTATAATTTGAGAACTCATGACCCCGAACTCAATCCAAACCGCCTGGATAAGGTGCTGTACCGGGCGCCTTACAGTCAGACGTGGGTGGAGAAAAACTGGCGCTGGGCCATGGACAGGATCGCCAAAAAGGTAAAGGAAACCCGGGATGAAAGCTTTGAGCGCCAGGCCGATGGCATTACTGTAAACCGGACCAAAGCAATAGCCCATCTGGGCAGCGCCGCCCTGGACAATGAAGAAAATTACCTGCTGGCCAAGCTCATGCGCAGCCTAGGCATTGTCAATATGGACCACCATGCCCGCCTCTGACACTCTTCTACTGTGGCCGGTCTGGCCAACTCATTTGGCAGAGGAGCAATGACAAACCACTGGATAGATTACCAGCACTCAGATGTAATCATGGCCATTGGGGTCAACACCGCCGAGAACCATCCCGTGTCCATGCGCTGGATTGACAGGGCCCGGGAGCGGGGGGCTAAGCTCATCAGCATCGATCCCCGCCTCACCCGCACCGCCGCCGTGGCGGATATCTGGCTGCCCCTACGGCCAGGCACAGATATCGCCCTCTTGGGCGGCCTCATCAACTATACCTTTGAAAACAATCTCTGGCAGCACGAATATGTAGTCAATTATACCAACGCTTCATACCTTCTCGCCCCCAGCTATTCCTTTGCCGACGGGGTGTTCTCCGGCCTTGCCGACGGCGCCTATGACCGGGAGAGCTGGCAATATGAGCTGGACGAAAAGGGCAACCCCCTTCAGGACCTGACCCTTCAGCATCCCCGCTGTGTTTTTCAGGTGATGAAGGGACACTATGCTCGCTATGACAAAGACACAGTCTGCCGGACAGTGGGCTGCAGCCCCGAAGACTTTGAACGGGTGGCTGCCACCTTCTGCGCTACCGGCGCTCCCGGCAAAGCCGGCAACATCCTGTATGCAATGGGCATCACCCAGTCCACCCATGGGTCTCAGAATGTGCGGGCGACAGCAGTGCTGCAGCTGCTTCTGGGCAACATCGGCATCCCCGGAGGCGGCGTCAACGCCCAGCGGGGGGAAGCCAATGTCCAGGGCTCTACAGATATGGCCATGCTTTTTCACATTCTGCCGGGCTATCTCAATATGCCCCAGGCCAAGGCCCATCCAACCCTGGCGGATTACAACGCCAAGGAAACTCCCGCCAGCAGTTACTGGGCAAACAAGCCCAAGTTCCTGGTGAGCCTGCTCAAGGCCTGGTGGGGGGAAAGAGCTGCCGGGGACAACGACTTTTGCTATCACTGGCTGCCCAAGCTGGATGGTCGCAACCGCTCCCATATTGCCATCTTCGAATCCATGGCCCGGAATGAAATCAAGGGCATGTTTGTCTGGGGACAAAACCCGGCTGTAGGCGGTCCCCAGGCGGAGCTCGAGCGCAAGGCCTTGGAAAACCTGGATTGGATGGTGGCGGTAGATTTATTTGAAACGGAGACCGCCAGTTTCTGGCGGCGCCCCAAGGTCCAGCCCGCTGACATCAAGACCGAGGTCTTTCTGCTGCCGGCAGCCGCCTCCTATGAAAAAGACGGTTCTGTCAGCAACAGCGGCCGCTGGATTCAGTGGCGGCACAAGGCAATCCAGCCTCCGGGAGAGGCAAGGTCGGATTTGTGGATCGCCGACCAGCTCTATAAGGCAATTTGCTACCATTACCTGCGGGGAGGCGTCTTCCCCGAGCCTATTGTTGGCTTAAACTGGCATTACGGCGAAGGGGAAGAGGAGCCGGATATTGAAAAGGTAGCCCTGGAAATCAACGGCTATGACACTGGCAGCGGCCAGCCTTTGGAGAACTTCACCAAGCTCTCTGCCGACGGCAGCACTGCCTGCGGCTGCTGGATTTATTCCGGTTATTACAATGATCTTCAGGACCCGCCCACAAAGAGGCGCATCCGGGAAACAGAGGGGATTGGCACCCATGCCGGGTGGTCCTATGTCTGGCCCCTTAATCGCCGCATCCTCTATAACCGCTGCTCCAGCGACCCCTCCGGCAGTCCCTGGAACCCGGAACTGCCTTTGGTTTGGTGGGAAGGGGGGCAGTGGCAGATGAACGATGTGCCAGATTTCGCTTGGAAGGATGCTCCTCCCGAAAAAACCGCCGGCAGTCCCTTTATCATGCTGCCGGAACTGCAGGCCAGGCTTTTCAGTCCCGGCATGGTCGACGGCCCCTTTCCCGAACACTATGAGCCTGTTGAAAGCCCCGTGGCCAATGTCCTCAGCCCGCAGCAGAACAACCCGGTCATTATCTGGTGGCAGGGATTGGGCAAGCTGGCGTCCAGTAAAGAATTTCCCTATATCGGCACCACCTACCGGGTCAGCGAACACTGGCAAAGCGGAATTATGACTCGCAACAGTCCTTGGCTGGCGGAAATGGCGCCGGAGATGTTTGTGGAAATCAGCCTGGAGCTGGGGGCCAAACTTGGCATCAGCAACGGCTCTGAGGTGCTGGTCAGCACCCCCCGAGGCGAGATTAAAGCGGTGGCCTATGTTACCCGGCGCCTCAAGCCTATGGCGGTGGCCGGCAATATGGTGGAAATTGTGGGAATGCCCTGGCATTGGGGATATAGGGGACTGTTCCCCGGGGACAGCGCCAATGTCCTTACCCCCCATGTAGGGGATCCCAACACCACCATCCCCGAGTATAAAGCCTTTTTGTGCAATATAAGGAGGGCGTAAGAGTGGCGTATGCAGTGCTGGTGGATACAAAAAAGTGCATGGCCTGCCGAGGCTGCCAGGTGGCTTGCAAGGACTGGAACCGGCTGCCGGCAGGGGCGACAAAATTTCGCGGCAGCTATACCAATCCCCCAACTCTCGAGGCACATACCTGGAATCACCTGATCTTTTCCGAAACCGACCAGGGCCGCTGGCTTTTTGCCAACTACGCCTGCATGCACTGCACTGATGCCGCCTGTGTCAACGTCTGCCCGGCGGGGGCAGTGCAGCGCACTAAGAACGGCACAGTCTGGCCGGATCCCGACAAGTGCATTGGCTGCGGCCTCTGTGTCCAACATTGCCCCTTTCATGTGCCCCATCTCAGCAAGACGACTAACAAGATGGGCAAGTGCACCGGCTGCGCCGAAAGAACCAGCCAGGGGCTCAGGCCGGCTTGTGTCACCACCTGCCCCAACGGGGCTCTGCAGTATGGGGAGCGGAACGCTCTGTTGCAGCAGGCTAAAGAGAGGGTGCAGTCTCTGCGGGAACAGGGATTTGCCCAAGCCAATATCTATGGCGAAAATGAGATGCACGGCCTGGGGAGAATTTACATTCTCACTGAGAGGCCTGCAGCTTACGGCCTGCCGGAAAATCCCTGCTACAGCGCATCCGCCTGGATTTGGCAGCTGGCGCGGCGGCCCCTGGGAAAGCTGGCCTCCGTTGGCCTCTTTTCCGGCCTGGTTGTCGGGTTTTTGCGCTGGCGGGGAGACAGAATTCAGCATAAAGGCGATAACACCATGTAAAAAGGTCTTCAGGACCTTTTTTCTTTTTATAGCAAAAAGGAATTTCGGGGCACGAAGAAGAATAGTTAAGAAACTGACCTGAATCTAAGAGAGGGATAATATGGAGAAGAAGATTGTACTGCTTTTTGCTGCAGCCCTTGCAATAGCTCTATTATTTGCCCAGGGATGTTCTGTTTCTGACAAACTGGGCTTGATGGGCAATTCCCACCCGAAAACTCAGCCTTTGTGGTCCGAAGTAAAATTAGTGCAAAATCCCCGCCGCCCGGAGCTCATCTCCGCCGCCGGCGATATTGCCTTGGAGAAATTCGGCGAGTTCAGGGGTTTTGCAGCCATTCCCGAGGAAAAACATACCCTCCTGGCCCTGGCCTGGCAGGATGAGATTGCCAGCCTCTATTCTCTAGACCTTCGTTCTGTCGAAGTCACAGGCCTAGGGGCTGTTGCCCTCAAAGGCCCCGCTCCCGCCCTGGAGGCCGTTGCCTGGCCCTGGGTGTTGCTGGGGGCCGAAGACGAGGAGGGGAATCACAGCTGGGTGCTGCTGGATCTCTCCGGGGGACAGGCGGAAATTGCCTGGCAGGCAAGCGCCTGGGTGCCCCTGGGCCTGCGCCGGCAGCCAGTCTGGTTTAACGGCGAGAGCTGGTACTTGGGTCCTGTTGCCGGACCATACTTTACAGATATCCTCAGCGGCGAAACCTTCAATGAGTTTCAGGAAGGGCTAAACCCGGTGAATAATGCCTGGCCCCGCTGGGCAGGGGGCGTTGCCGGCAGCCATTGGTACCTGTTGCCGGTGGAGGAGGGCAGCGTTCTCCAGAATCTAAGCAATGGCGCTCAAGTTTCTCTAAGCTATAATCAGGAAATGGTTTGGAACAGCGACCACACCCTTTTGGCCTGGCGCCAGGAGGACAGCCTGGGGCTGGCGGATACTGCAGGCAAGACCAGAACCATTGTCAGCGGCGGAGTACTGCCCCAATCACCTATGTGGTCTGCAGCCAGTGAAAAGCTCTACTTCCTGGGGGGCGCCAAGGATTACTTTGGCACCTGCTGCAATGAACTGTGGGCCTGGACTGAAGAGACCGGTCCTGTTCAGCTCTTTTCCCTGCCTGGCAACTGGGCCCAGTGGCGGCTGCTGGCCGCCACCGACGATGCCGTCCTTGGCTGCCCCGGCGACAATGGTGAGCACCTGGTCTACTTCGATGTCGCCGCCGACAAGATGTACGAGCTGAAGCCAAAGGAGTTTAAATGGCAGGAAGGCACCCTGATTGCCCTTTTGGAGGACAAACTTGTGCGCTTTTCCCCTGCCTCTGGCTCCCGGGTAATCCTCAAGGATGCCCAGGATCTTAAGATTCTGGCCCTGGTCAATCAGTATTTAATTTATTCTCAGGGCGATGCAGTCTATATTAAGCAGCTGATCATGTAGACCCGGCGCTGCAATTATTGGGAGGAGGGATTTTTGTGGACATTGTCCTCAAGGTGAATAACCTGACTAAGACTTATTCTGGCTCCGAAGGCAAACAGGTCAGGGCCTTGGAAGAAATTAGCTTTGAAGTCCCCCGGGGGATAATCTTCGGTCTTCTTGGCCCCAATGGGGCCGGCAAGACCACTACAATCAAATCAATCTGCGGCCTGGTCCAGCCGGATGCGGGAAGCATTAGCGTAAACGGCTGGGATGTCCAGTGCCAGCGGGCAAAAGCCCTGGCCCAGCTGACGGCTGTGCTGGAAGGCAACCGCAATATATACTGGCGGCTGACCCCCCGGGAAAATCTTGAGTTCTTTGCCGCCATCCGCGGCCGCAAGCCCCGGAGACTGAACAGAGAAATTCCAGAGCTGTTGGAGGTTTTCGGCCTGACCGAAAAGGCCAATCAGCCTGTGCGCAAATTATCCCGGGGAATGCAGCAAAAACTGGCCCTGGCAGTAACCTTGGTAACGGGAGCGCCAATTCTGCTGTTGGACGAGCCCACCCTGGGCTTGGATGTCAAGGCTTCCTATGAAATTCGCAGCCTTCTGCGCCGCATCGTCCAGGAGGAGCAGCGCACGGTAATCATTACCACCCATGACATGAACGTAGTCCAGGACATTTGTCAGCATGTGGTCATAATCAATGAAGGCAGGATTGTGGCCAATGACAACATCCAGCACTTGCTTGACCTATTCCAGGTCCGCTCTTACGACCTGGTGGTAGGCCAGCTGACTCCTGGGCAGCGCACTGGCTTGGAGCAAATTCCTCATCTGCGCCTGGAGCCGGTCAATTCCGGCTGGCAGATTTCCCTGGACATGGAAAATCCCACCTTGCTCTGGCAGGCCCTTGATGTCTTGGGCTCTGAGCAGACGCCAATTGAATCCGTCAGCCGCAAGGAACTGAATTTCGAAAAGGTATTTATGGAAATTCTGGGGGGTGCCAAGGCATGAAACTGTGGCTTGGATTTGCGGCCATGCTGAAAAAGGAAATAATCCTCATGCGCCGCTACTTTGTCAACTCTCTAGGGGGCATCATTACTATCTACATCATTTTTATGCTGATCTTCTGGGGTTACACCGGGCTGGGGGGAGCCGGCCTCAAGTTGGGCACAACCATAGATAGTCTTGTGGTCAGCTACGTAACTTGGCTGATGCTGATGATGGCCTGGCAGACAATTCCCTATACTCTTTTGCAGGAAACTCAGGAGGGCACCCTGGAGCAGCTGTGTATGTCCCCTCTTGGCCTTACAGTTCTCAGCGCTTTTAAATTAATTGCCGGTGTGCTAACAGATTTGCTGGTAGTCATCGCCATGTTGGCCCTGACCATGGCTACCACCGGCACCAGTCTAAACATCGACATTATCTCCCTGCTGCCCTTGATTCTCTTTGCCCTCATGGCTGTTAGCGGCCTGGGCTTCTTTTTCGGCGGCATTACCCTCATGTACAAGCGCATTCAGTCCTATCTGCAAATCGTTCAATTTGCCCTCATCGCCTTGGTGGCAGCGGATCCCTCCCCGGTATTTCGCTGGCTGCCCGCCACTTTGCCCTCTCACTGGATTCGCATGGTCATGATCAAGGGCCAGAATCTTTCTTACATCCCCGCCGGGGACTGGCTGACTATGCTATTCAGCTCTCTTTTGTATTTATTTGTTGGCATTGCCGTATTCAAACTATGCGAGGCAAAGGCGAGAAGACAGGGGACTCTAGGCCATTTCTAACCAAAATAAAAACATCCTTTAGCAGGATGTTTTTTCGTTAATTGAGTGTTTCCGCCAAAATCTGGTTAACTCCGTCCATGAGGTCTTCAAATTTTTGCTGGGATTCGACCATATGCCTCAGGGTCAAGTTCAGCTGCATCTGCCCTTCCAGGGTGCGCAATTCTTCCACGACCTCCTGGGTAATGGCCTGGCCCTGCTGTTGCAAGCCGATAATTTTCTCCTGGAGCAGCTGCAGCCTGTCCAGCAGATCGGATGCGTTGGGGTCCAGCTTGACTCTGGCTCTGGCTGATTGCAGCCCTTTATACTCTTCAGATTCCTTGATGGCGGCCGCCAATTCTGCGGCCTTTTCCTTAATCATAAGACACCTCCCTTTATAACTTCTTCAGTCTAGCATATGCTGAGAATTTGTGCACGCAATACCAGGGGCTTGACCCTATGGGCAAATTTCCAATACAATATCTACAATTAGGTAACAGAGGGGAAGGTGGACATTAATGGTGGTCGCCCTGATGACCTTGGACTTGCGCTTGGAGGCCCATTCTCTCAAGGAAAAGCGCATGGTGGTAAAATCTGTCCTCAGCCGCATGCATCAGCGCCATAATTTATCGGTGTATGAAGCCAGTTGTCACGACGTGCACAACCGGGCGTGTCTGGCGGCTGCCTGGGTGGGCCCCGATCCCGACAGCGCCAGGCGGGTGCTGGAAAGTGTCATCAGTCTGGCAGAGCAGGCAGGCGCTGAGCTCTTAGCCCAGGGGTTGGAGTTTTTCTAGCTCAGAATAGGCGGCCGGCTGGAGCGCATACTAACCGTAAACTTTTTGCCCAGGAGGCAGGATGTGAAAAGATTGCGCTTTGCCGATGTTCGCTTTCGCCTGCAGGCCTCGCCCCGGGAGGTTAACCTTTTTGTCAGGGAGCTGCCCAGCCATAAAAAGGACTCTCTTTTTGAAGTGGTGCGGGAACTGGAACGAGCGGGCCTGATAGAACTTCACGGGCAACTGCCGCCGCCGGATCATTGCTGATCCGAGCGGCGGTTTTCCATGAATTACATTGTCCAAAACGGCAGGATTAATGCCTGCAGTCTAGAACTACTTCTTTGCACTACTGTCCACATACGAGGAGGTCATAATTTATGCTTTATCCCTCTGCCGGGGGCGCGTTTCATCCTGCCCAGGCCTTTATTTTCCCCAACATACTGTCCCTTGCGGGCTTGTCGTCCCGCAGCTCCCTTTATTCGCCCAGCATTCCTAGTGGGCTTTCCCACATATCATTCCAGCTGCCTGCAAGGAAGGAAGGATTTTTTTTATGAGCGGAGATCTGAAAATAGCCGCTCAATTGCTGGCGGAGGAGGGTCAGTCCCTGGTAGTAGTCAGGAACGGGCGCATGCTCTTCAGCAGCCGTCTCCCCGGCATTCAACCCCTGCTGGACGCCTTGGACAACAATGTCCTTCCCGGCAGCGCCGTGGCCGATAAAATCGTTGGCCGGGCTGCAGCCATGATTGCCGTCCTCGGCCAGGTGACCGCCGTTCACACGACCGTAATGAGCCAGGGGGCCGCTGATGTCCTGGCAGAAGCCGGGGTTCTCTATTGCACCGGCATGACGGTGCCGCAAATCCTTAACCGTGAGGGCACAGGCCCCTGCCCCATTGAAATAACCACCGAATTTACCGTCGTTCCCGAAAAGGGCGTCAAGGCAGTGCGCAAGCTCCTCAATGACTTGCACAGCACTGTGCCTCTCAAACAAGTGCACTAATTTCATGGCCGCAATTGCGGCCTATTATTATTCCCCCGGAGCCTGCCTAAAGGATTTTGCTTTTGCTGCGTCGAACATTCATTTATCGGAACTTCGACTGTGTGAAAGGAGCAGCCCAGATGAATAATATCTTTGTCCTTGTCAACCCGGTCTCCGCCAACGGCACCACCAGGGAGGTGTGGCCAAAAATAGCAGAGGAAATGAAACAGAGGGGATTGAATTTTGAAACCCATATGACCACCGCTGTCGGAAATGCCACCGAGGCTGTTCGCAACGCCCTGAGAAACGGCAAGACGACTATTATCGCCGTAGGCGGTGACGGCACCGCCAATGAAGTTGTAAACGGCTTTTTTGAAGGGGAAACGCCTATCAATCCTGCTGCCCGCTTAGGAATCATCTCCCGGGGGACGGGCTGCGACCTCATCAAGACTTTGGGAATCCCCAAGGATTACCCAGGCGCCCTGGATGTCATCGCCAGCAACCGGGCAAGAGAAATCGACCTTGCGCTAGTGGAATTTTCCCATGAGGACGGCACCCCTGGCAGGCGCTGGTATGCCAATATTGCCGACGCTGGTTTAGGGGCAGCTGTCTGCAAGCGGGTAAACCATGTTTCCAAATCTGCCGGCGGCCTGCTGTCTTACCTTTCAGGCACCCTTTGGTCGGTGCTGTCCTATAAAAACCGCTGGGCCCGGATCGAGGCCGACGGGGAAAAGGTTTATGAGGGCTCCCTTATCCTGGCGGGGGTGGCCAACGGCAACTATTTTGGCGGCGGCATGCGCCTAGCCCCAATTGCCCACATTGATGACGGCAAATTGGACCTCATCCTCGTCCGAGGCATGAGCAAGCTGCGTTTGCTCATCAACTTGCCTCGCATTTATCGGGGCACCCATCTTTCTCATTCGAAAATCAGCACTTACTTGGTTGACGAAGTGATGATCAATGGGGAAAAACCTCTGGAAATAGAAATGGATGGCGAAACTCCGGGGAATACGCCGGTAAAAATCAGCGTCCGCCGGGGCGCCATCAAGGTGTTGTGCTGACGATTAATCTCGAAAAATGTCATAACGGCGAAAAACCGCAAATTATGTCGAATTTTGTAGTGCAATTTCCAGGGTTGAGATACAGGAAACCTCCCCCTTTCGACGAATATATGTATTAGGATTACATGGGGGTGAGGATGCTGGATTTATACGATTTTATGTTTTGGGGGAATAAACAGCTGACTCCCATGCTGTTAATCGATGAGGCCAACAATATTTTTTGGCACAACCGATGGGCAGAATGGCTGTTCGGAATTGATACAGACAGATATCATCTATTGCAGCTGCCTGCAGGGGATACCCTGGCGTGTTATGCTGACAGAGTTCGCAAAGGCAACGATCCTTCACTGTTCAGTCTGGATTTCGAAGGCCTTGCCATTGATGTGGAAGCCAGAAGGCTCACAAACCGGGAAATCGCTTTCAAGTTTCACCCCGTCGCCATGTCTCGGGATTCAATGCTGGAGATGCACAAGTTCATGCAGGATTTTGCCCTTGAGGCCGGAGACCGGGTCAACAACCCCCTGACCACGGTGTTTAATTGCCTGCAGCTGATAAGACAGGATGCAGAGAAGGGGGATTTAGCCAGCATCCCTCTCTATGCGGAAATGGCAATTCGGGAAGCTTTTGTCATGAAGGAATTCGGCGACTGGGTGCGCCGCCTCAGTGAGGAGCCCTTTTGCCAAGGTGTTTTTGATTTATTGCCTGTTCTTGAAGAGGTCTTGGAGCGCCGGGCCTGTGAACAATTTCTGCAGGTAATTGGCAATATCCCCCCTGTCAGAGGCTGCCCCGATCATGCCCGCACAGTCTTGGGGGGGCTGGTTAATTTGAGCAGACAGGCAGCTGCTGAGGGGCTGTGCTCGGTAATTGTCTGCAACCGCCGCCGGCACTTGGTCACAGTTGAAATCAATTCTAAAGGCGCCCAGGTCAGGGACTTGCGCATGCTGACGGAGGAGTTTTATGGCGGCCTGGGCTTGATGGCAGCCAGGTACCTGCTTTCTCTGATGCAGGCGCAGATTGTCCTGAATTATATGGGCGATGTGGGCATCCAGGTAACTTTTTTAACTGCAGATGCCCAGGCGAATTCTCATGCCGGATAATCCCGGCTTTTTTGCTTTTTCCCTTGCAAACCCAAGAAATTAAAGGTAAGATGGTATTAACAGTAATAATTACTGAAAAAGTGAAAGGAAGTGTATCCATTGGCAACTATCAAGGGAACTCAGACTGAAAAGAATCTCATAGCTGCATTTGCAGGGGAGTCTCAGGCTCGCAACAAATACAGTTTTTATGCTCAGATAGCCAAAAAAGAAGGGTTTGAACACATTGCCAAGGTTTTATTAGAGACGGCAGAAAACGAAAGAGCTCATGCCAAGCAGGCATTCAAATATTTGGGAGGCCTGGGCAATACCGCAGAGAACCTCAAAGACGCTGCCCACGGTGAGAATTACGAATGGAGTACAATGTATAAAGAATTTGAAGAGGCAGCCCGCAAAGAGGGATTTGCTGAAATCGCCGACTGGTTCCACGAAGTGGCGGAGGTAGAAGAAGAACACGAGAAGCGGTATCTCAAGCTGCTGGCTAATGTAAAGGAAGGCAAAGTCTTCAAACGCCAGGAAGAGGTTCAGTGGCGCTGCCTCAACTGCGGGTATATACATACCGGCACCGAGGCTCCGGAAACTTGCCCGGCCTGTTTCCATCCTCAGGCCTGGTATGAACTGTACAAAGAAAACTATTAATCTGAACAGGGAGGGAGAATTCGCCATGTGGCAGTGCAGCGTGTGCAACTATATCCATGAGGGACCCGGGGCTCCGGACAAATGTCCAAAATGCGGCGCCCCCAAAGAGAAATTCGCCGCCTTGGATCAGCAGCGGGTTGACCTGGTTGAGCGTTCCCGCCTGGGCAACACCCTGTTAATGGAGCTTGACAGCTATCTGGATGCCATTATTGAACTGGCCCAGGCGGGGATTGAAGACGATTTGGATCCCGCCTGTGTCAAGCTGTATAAGGAATGTCAGGACTTCGCAGGTTTCGCCCGCCAGTCCCTGAAAGCAGAAATTAACAATCACATGAATAAGGGAAAATGGGGATAAAAATAAGCAGGCGCATGTCCCGCTTATTTTATTATATTTTGATGCCGAATTGCCGCCAGAATTCTTTAGCTTCTGGATTATTAAGCCCTCCATGGACCTGGACCATGGACAGGTCGGAACGGCCGTTGCCTTCAATAATGCAGGGTCCCTCTGGAGTTATGGCCACATCCCAGGCAATATAGGGCAAGATTGGCGCCAGCTGGGCCGCCTTGCGCACAGTTTCTTTCAGCTCCTGCCAATAGGGCAGCTCTACACCTTCAAATTGCACCTTGGTGTCGGGATGAACGCTAATAGGAGCCAAGATTTGTTTGGAATAAAAGATATCATGGCTGCCGGTAAGCATTTTGCCTGTTTCCATGTCAATGCCTACACAGAGGCTGCCTTTGCCCCAGTTGTCGATCTCGGCGCTGCCGGTGCCCAGCTTGATAATCGCCCCCCAGAGCTTGACTTCCCGGGTGTCATAAAGGGTATTGATGCGCACCGTGTTCACTGAATGGGGGTAGATTGCATTGAGGGCAGAGTGTTGGGGCAGGCGTTCCTCGATTATGTAATTGCTCTTTTTAAAGTTAAGGGCAAATTCCTCCAGAGGCACCTTGGCGCCGCTAACTAACAGAGATACCCTGTCTTCTTCACAGAGCACGTCGGCAACTACAATTCTCGAACCGCTGCTGCCGCGGATGGGCTTGATGACCACTTTGTGGCCGTCCATCCTCTTAAAAATCGCCGGCAGCTCTTCAAAGCCAAAAACTTCGCCTGTTTCTGTCCAGATGCCGCCGTTTTTATGAAAATACCCCCAACACTTGGGCAGGTAAATGGGGTAGTTGTCAAAGTAATTATGAAACACCCATTTATTGCTGAGGATGACATTGTTGCGCATATTTACCTGGCCCAGCTTGCTGAAGTAACTATGGTCGGATACATAGGACCTGACTTTTTGGGACAGGGGGGCCCTGTCCTCATACAGGCGGTAATTATAGTAAGATTTTGGCAGCAGGCCGTAGCGCAGCCAGCCCCACAGGCATTCCCAAACTTGAAGCAGAAAGCTGCGGTCTGTCTGATGCGTGAGCTTAAAAAAGTTAAATTCAACAAAGGCGCCCACCTGCTCCTTAAAAGTGCGGAATTTGTACTCCAGTCTGCTTAAGAATTTCAATGTTTTCCCCTCCCATAAATGTTGTTTTATCTTGGACAGATTATCAGTAAACTGCTGCTATCAATGATATTATCACACATATCCCCCCAAGAAAAATTATATTGCATCCCCGGCGGCAAAAGAAGATAATAAATTGTGTTTCTATCCTATATTATAGACAGGGTGCATGCTATTATTTATCCGTTAGTAAAATAGCGGAGGCGGTTAAGATAAGAGATTTCAAACAAGAGGCCAAGGATATTCAGGCTAAGCTGGTTGAGTGGCGGCGCTGGTGCCACCGGCGCCCGGGGGTGGGCTTTGCTGTAGAGGAAACGGCAGATTATATTGCCGCCCGCCTTGAGGACTGGGGTGTGGAAACTGAAAGGGGTGTGGGCAAGACCGGAGTTGTGGGGATAGTGCGTGGCTCCCGGCCCGGCCCTACCATTGGCGTCCGGGTAGATATGGATGCCTTGCCCATTCAGGAGGAAAACACCCATGACTTTGTCTCCAAATATCCCGGGAAAATGCATGCCTGCGGCCATGACGGTCATATCGCCATGGGGCTGGGCACTGCCAGGCTGCTGTCCCGGCATAGGCAGGACTTAGCGGGCACAGTGATCATCATCTTCCAGCCCGGGGAAGAGGGCTGGCGGGGAGCCAAGGCAGTGATCGACGACGGCGTCCTCCAGCGTCATCAGGTTGAGGCTATAGTAGCCGGCCACATCGGCACCCTTTCGCCGGAACTAACCCTGGGCCAGGTTGGCATCACTTTCGGCCCCATTATGGCAGCGGTCAATAATTTCGAGGCCTGGGTCATAGGAAGGGGGGGCCATGGGGCCTTGCCCCACAACACAGTTGACCCAGTGGTCATCAGCGCCGAAATCATTACGGCCTGGCAGCGCATCATCAGCAGAGAGATTCCGCCTCTTTATCCGGCGGTGTTGACGGTGGGACAGATTCAGGGAGGCAGCACCCATAATATCATCCCCACAGAGGTCTATCTCCAGGGGACCATCCGCTATTTTCACCAGTCCGCCGGGGATATTCTCCGGACCCGCCTGGAAGAAGTGATGGCCGGCATCTGCAAAACCTGGAAGGCCCAGTACAAATTCAAATTGGATCAGGGTTACCCCCCGGTAATCAATGACCCCCAGTTTACCAAGTTCTTCCGCAAGATTGCCGCTTCCCTTGCCGGTCCGGAAAATGTCAAGGTATTAGAATTTCCCACCATGGTCAGCGAGGATGTGTCCTTTTTCCTGCAAGCGGTTCCCGGGACCTTCTTTCTTCTGGGGGCGGGCAATCCTGGCACAGACAGTCCCCACCATCATGGCCGCTTTGACTTTGACGAATCAATCCTCTGGCTGGGCACGGCCCTCCTGACTGAGACTGCCTGGCAGTATGCCGAAGGGAAATATCAGCAATGCAACTAAATTTCTGTCTCAAGCGTCGAATATAATAAGAGGTAAACAGAGAGGGGGAGGATGATGAACATTATTAACAGAAAGGCAACAACCCTTATCTTGCTCCTGGCCTTTTTAACATTGGCGGGCTGTGTCGGAAAAGCGGTGCCTTCTTTGTCTCTGGCAGTTACCGAGCAACCCTTATCTATGGATGATGAGATTACCCTTACTCTGGCCAATCCCGATAAACGCAGGCTTTTTCTCCCTGCGGATTGGGCAGGCATCGAAATGTTCAGGCAGGACACCGGCGGCAATTGGGTTGAATACAAAAATCCCAATGCCTTCATCCCCATGCTTAACACTTCTAAAAGACAGTTAGTCTACTCCATCCCGGCAGGCACATTTGCGCCGGGCACATATAAACTTGTCATCCGGGGCCGGATTGGCCAAAATGGAGCTCTCTTCAGCTTGGAGACCAATCTCGACCTCAGCCGCTTTTCTCCCTCTGATACCAAAGGCTCCTGACAGGAGCTTTAGGTTTTTGAGGGGATGTATTCTTTTCGGGAATAGCGTATAATTAACTGCAATGGGAGGTGGGGCTTTGGAACAGACAGACAAAAGACCTGAAATAATAAAAAAGACATGGAGGCTTCGGAGTTTAAGCAAACTGAAAAAAATCGCAATAATCGTCATAATTATCTCGTTATGCCTGGGCAGTGCAGGCGCCTTGTACCTGCGCCGCCTTTCCGATATGGATACTGTCTTTAAAAATATCGATTGGACGGGAGAAGATAATGAGACCAACTCTCCCGATATGAATGCAGCTTTTTCGGGTCAGAAGATAATTAATATCGCTCTTCTGGGCCACGACAGCAATGACGCCCGTGTCAAAAAACGCCTTAAAGGTTATACCGGTCTGGTCGATGCCAATATGGTTGCTGCCGTCAATATTGAAACCGGTGAAGTCAATATTGTCAGTATTCCCCGGGACAGCCTTGTCCCTATCTATAACCAGGGAAAGTATAAAGACAAGATTAACTCCGCCAATTACTGGGGCTGGAGCAACGGCCTACCTGGCGTTGAGGATAAAGTGGAGGCCGGCCTCATAACCCAGGTTGAGACCATCAGCAAAGTGCTGGGTGGGGTGCCTATCCATTTCTACGTCTCGGTAGACATGGAGGCGGTTAAAGAAATAGTCGATATTATGGGCGGTGTCTGGTACGATGTGCCCAAGGATGTAACTGACTGGAATGGGCGGCTGTTGGTGGGAAAGGGCTATCAAAAACTGGACGGGCTTAAATTCATGTACTTTATCCGCAGTCGCAAGGGTTCTTCGGACAGAGTGCGGGCTGCTAATCAACAGGCAATCCTTAAAGCTGCCTTCAGCCAGTTTAAGCAGGCCAATAAACTTATCTACGCCCCTCAGGTTTTCCTGGGAATGACCAGGAACGTCAGGACCAACCTTTCCATAGAGCAGATACTGGCCCTGGCCAGGTTCGCAACTCAGAAAATAGATTCAGACAGCATCAGCAATAATACTTTAGCAGGCAGGTATGAATCCGGAGGAATCCCCGGCCGCCGTGAGAGCCTTCCCTATTATCTCCTGGATCATCCTAAGCGGGTTAAGCTCGTTGAAAACATCTGGGGCAAGGTCGTCGAGCCCGGTCCCCCAGATACTCTGCTCCCCCCATTAAAAAAGGAAGATCCGGAAACTGAGCCAGGCGCCGGCCCCAGTGACGAGCCTTCAGAGCTGGAGGACTTTCTCCTAGAGCCCTAAAGCAAAACCACCCGCTAAGGGTGGTTTCCTTTAGTATTCGCCAAACATGTTTTTCCGCAGGTAGGCTATCAGGGGCAGGCCCAGCCCGAACACCACCAGGGCTTCACTGATGCCAATGGACAGCACCTGCTGAAAATAAGCCAGCCAATAGGCGGATGTCCACCACTGGTTGGTGATAAAATAGGCCACATAGATGCTGACACCCAGGGCGTTAAAGATTACCGGGCTGAACCAGGCCAGGAGATGTGTGCGGGTTCGCCGGGTAACATAGGCTGCCGCCAGAGTCAGCAGGCTGCCAAAGACCATATCAATCCAGCCAAACTGTGAGATTGCGTTGGCAATCAACACTCCGATGAAGAGGGCGGGCACTGCTTCGGGAAAGAGAATTGGCAGCACCGTCAGGGCTTCTGCCGGGCGAAACTGGACAAAAACCGGCCCCAGCGCCAGGCCCTGGGCCAGCTGGCCCAAAGATACTGTAAGAATAATATACAATGCGGCTATCACTCCGCCTCGGGTTACAGGGCGGGTTAATTCTTTTTTCATATAAGCACTCCTCGTATTGCCATATGCAAGCTCTATTTATTATAATGAAACAAGAGGTGACATTCCATGCCAATCTATGAATTTCAATGTAAGAAATGCGGCCAGCGCAGCGAGCAGCTGTGTAAAATGAGTGAAACGGGGAAAGATATGGTCTGTCCTCGCTGCGGGGAGAGGGGCCTCCAGCGCCTGATTTCCGCTTTTGCCTGCCCCGGAGTCAAAGGCGGTCAGGACGGATGCAGCGGCTGCAAAGGTGGCAATTGTTCCGGCTGTCACTAATCCAACATGCTGATAATTCTGCCCCCGGGCAGAATCTCATTTTAATATTGATATATTGAACTATACTGCCGCTTAAGTGCATCTAATATAAGTAGGAATTTTCTTTGGATACTGATTCAATGGCTTAAGTGTTATAATGCGAGAAGTGGGGTGATGCAAAATGGAACTTGGCAGAAAGCAAATACGCCAGGCAAACAAACAGAAGAAAAGGAAAGTCATATTAATTGTCATTCTGGCAATCGTATTTGCTGCTGTCAGCGCAGGGGGTTATTGGTATTTTCGTATTTCAGATTATGCTAAAATGTTTCCCGGCAGAATCAGTTTCCCTGAAGCCGATGCTCATGGCAAGGAAATTATGGATATAAGAGAAGCCTTTTCTAAGGATGCAGTCAATATTTTGCTTATGGGTTTTGACCGCAATGAAGACCGGAAAGACGTCTATTCAGCCTTTCGGGCAGATACAATTATGCTGGCATCAATCAATATTGAAACCGGCAAGGTGGATGTCATCAGCATTCCCCGGGATACCCTGGTTCCCATCTATAACAGGGGTGGCGGCCGCGACAAGATCAACAGCGCTTATACATACGGCTGGAGATACGGCGGCGGTTCTACTGATGAAGAAAAGTTCAATTTGGGCATGCTCTACCAGGTTGAAACAATCAGCATGGCCCTAAAGGGCGTTCCGATTCATTACTATGTTTCGGTGGATATGGATGCTGTAGTGCAGATTGTCGATACCCTGGGGGGAGTGGAGTACAATGTGCCCAATAATATTTATCATAAAACCGGTAGAGTTTTGCTCGGCAAGGGCCAACAAGTCCTGAATGGCCAGCAGTTCCTGATCTTTGTCCGAAACCGCAATTACCGGCTGGGGGACCTGCAGCGGGTCAAGAACCAGCAGGATATTTTGCTGGCGCTCTTCAAGCAGATTAAATCCGCCGGCAACATTGTCAAGATTCCCAAGATATATTCCAGCGTCGTCAACAATGCCAAAACTAATCTCTCCCTGGAACAGATAATGTCTCTGGCCCATTTTGCAACCCAGAATGTAGACACAGATAATATCGGCACCCATGTCCTGTCCACTTCCTTTGCCTTGGGCCGCATAAAGGAAAGCTGGACCAAGTCTTACAGTTATCTCATCATCGATCAGAAAGCACGGGCCCAAATGCTCTATGACATCTGGGGTCTCGATGTAATGCCTGATGCAACAGATGTCATCTATCCCCCTCTTCCCCAAGAGCCTGAACCTGCAGATGAGGAAGAACCGCCTCTAGCAGAAGAGGAACCGCCAACAGAACCTGAACCCGCACCGGAACCCGTTCCAGTAGAACCTGGTCCGGAAAACCCTGAGGACCCCCAAGATCCGCAAATACCCACGGATCCAGAGAACCCAGAAGATCCAGAGAAACCCGAAGACCCTCAGGACCCAGAAAACCCTGAGGACCCCCAAGAACCAGAGGAGCCTCCGGAGGAACCATAAGATCGATACTAATAACTCTCCACTCATATCGAATTCTTGCTACTAAGGGGCTGTCTCAAAATAGGCAGCCCTAAACCCCAGAATACAACAAAAAGCAGGTACAAAATACCTGCTTTTTGTTGTAGAATATATTTGTGAAATCAAAACTACAACAAGACTATACCAAAAATGGCGCCGTAGTTCAACTGGTGCTGCCTCTTGCAACTGAGGTCCTTATACCAGCGGATGACTCGGTTAGACTGCTAAGCCTACTACTGGAGGAATTAGATTACAGGAAACTGTATCAGGCCTACTCCCCATTTGGGAGAAAACCAGCAGTATCACCGAAGAACCTCTTCAAAGTTCTGGTATACGGATACATGAACAACATCTACACAAGCAGAGCATTAGAAACGGCCTGCCGCAGAGACATCAATTTCATGTGGCTGCTTCAAGGCCAGAAGGGACCAGATCACAATACTATAGCTAGATTTCGGAGTGAACGACTTAAGGATGCGGTGGAAGATTTATTCTATCAATTAACCTCAAAGCTATTCCAGCTAGGTGAAATTGCTTGCGAGAATTTGTATGTAGATGGCACTAAAATTGAAGCCTGTGCAAATAAGTACACTTTTGTCTGGAAGAAAACCACCGCTAAAAATGAGGCTAAGCTACAGATTAAAGTGAAGCAGCTATTGGTTACCCTTGGCCATGAAATTCAAGAAGATTACGTTGTAACCCTTGAAGATATGCTAACGGTACATAAAAAGCTTTCGCAAATAGGTGAAGAGCAGGGCCTTGAATTTGTTCACGGGAAGGGCAAGCACAAAACCCAGCTCCAGCGAGACATTGAAACTCTGGAAGACTACATTGCCCGACAACAAAAATATAACTGCTATAACGCTCTGTTTAATGGCCGTAACAGCTTTTCCAAGACTGACCCTGATGCTACATTTATGCATATGAAAGATGATCATATGCGTAATTCCCAGCTCAAACCAGGCTACAATGTGCAAATTGGTGTTGAGGCTGAATACATAGTGGGTATAGATATTAGCAGTGAACGTTCCGACTCCTTAACCCTTATCCCGTTTCTGGAGAAAATGGGAAAAGCCTGCCCACATATGTTTACTAACGTAATTGCGGATGCTGGCTATGAAAGTGAAGAGAACTACGAATATCTACAAGCTAGACAAATAGAAACCTACATTAAGCCTGCTAACTACGAGACTATGAGAACCCCAAAAGGGAAAAGCAAAATCGGCCGGCGGGAGAACATGATTTACGATGAAAAGCAGGACGTTTATATCTGTAAGAATGGGCAAGTTCTAAAGCCAGTTGGCAACCAAACCAGAACATCTAAATCTGGATACATCTCAAAACAGACTGTTTACGAGTGCGAAAGCTGTGAGGATTGCCCTTTAAAGCCCAGATGCACCAAAGCGAAGGGAAATAAGCGATTAGATGTATCCAAACGTTTTGTTGAACTCCGCGCGAAGTCTCATGCAAATATTACATCGCCCAAAGGCATTTTGTTGCGGCTAAACCGCTCGATTCAAGTGGAAGGTGCCTTCGGTGTCTTAAAAGAAGATTATGGTTTCCGCCGCTTCTTAATGCGGGCCAAAAGAACGTGAAAATAGAATTCTTGCTGCTGAGCATCGGCTATAACATAAATAAGCTGCACAGCAAGATTCAGAACAACCGGTGCGGGCAACTAATCCATGAAAAAACGGTCGCTTAGGACCGGGTAGAATTTTATGGATTGGGAAAATGGAGCTGGCAGAAGTCGAGCTCTATTAAGCAAACAATTTTGAAGCAAAGAAAGGCCATGAGGTGCAAAATTCAGCATCCCATGGCTATTTCTATATCAGTAATAACCTTTGGCATAGAAA
>ENA-UOOE01000317-UOOE01000317.1-fermentation-metagenome-genome-assembly--contig:-NODE-317-length-49716-cov-6.534021_pt1 | contig 49716 bp, 41 predicted proteins | sample MGYA00245776_ERZ724021 | MGnify/ENA primary metagenome ERZ724021 (study PRJEB28704, sample SAMN03018321) | fermentation metagenome | biome: anthropogenic terrestrial biome; feature: soil; material... | reverse complement strand
TAACCGAGCTGAAGGTTGTAAAAAATATCCGGATTATAAGTCGATTTTTTGCTTAGAACCCCTATAACAACATTTCCCTGCTACAATTTTTATTAATCTCAAGTATAAATTATTAAATTAAGTATACCATAAAATATATCTTATAAGGTAGGTGATTATATTTGAATAAAAAATTTATGTCCATATTTCTCCTATGTACAATTTTTCTATGCCCTTATAATGTTAAAGGCTACCAGGCAGAAAAAACTACTTTAATAAATACAAAAGACATAGCTACTCTAGATGATAATAATACTTCCCGATTAAAAAACCTGAACACTCAAAATTTAGATAGGAGAGAAAAAAATTGGTTTTTCAAGCCTAATAATTCAGGTATGCCTTCAGAAGAACCTGCAGATGTACTAAAGCTCTTAAGCAAATACTCTGGATATTATTTGGGTGATACCTCAAAGAAAATACTTTATCTTACTTTTGACGAAGGTTATGAAAATGGATATACTTCTAAGATCTTAGATATATTAAAATCCAACAATGTTAAGGCCGCTTTCTTCGTTACTACCCCTTATATAAAAGATAATGCAGAACTTATAAAAAGAATGGTAAATGAAGGGCATCTAGTATGCAATCATTCAGAAAAACATCCTTCAATGGCAGATGCTGCAAAAGATCCTATAAGATTTGAAAGGGAATTTACAGTAACAGAAAATACTTATAAAGAGATCACAGGTAAGGAAATGCCTAAATTCTTTAGGCCTCCTATGGGAAAATACAGTGAATTATCTTTATTCTATACCAAGCAATTAGGATATAAAACTATATTCTGGAGTTTTGCCTACAATGATTGGAATAGACAAAAGCAGCCTTCCCCTGTAGAAGCAAAGAAAATGATAAATCGCAGGACTCACAATGGAGCTATTATTTTGCTTCATGCAGTATCAAAGACAAACTCTGAAATACTGGATTCACTTGTAAAAGATTGGAAAAGCAAAGGATTTGTTTTAGAAAGTTTAGATAAATTACCTTAAAATATCTTTTCCAATATATTACCCTTTATAATGTTTTGTAAATTAGGTATAATTAACTTGTATATAACTGTAGGTTATACCTAATTTACATTATCTTAAAATAGGTAAATATATTTATGTCTGGGGAGATATTATGAAAATTACACAGGAATCAGATTATGGATTTAGAGTTGTACTTTACTTGTCAAATTTAGGATACGGGAAAAAAATTGAAGCCAAAACCATAGCTAAAGATCAAAACGTACCTTTAAGATTTCTTCTTAAACTTTTAAGAAAATTAACTCAATCAGGTATAGTAAAATCTTATAGAGGAGTTAATGGTGGATATGCCTTAAATCGTGTACCTGAAAAAATTACTTTAAAAAACATTATTGAAGCCTTAGACGGCCCTATTTATTTAAACAGATGTCTATATGACACAGAGCATTGTAATGCCCATAAGGAAGGGCATTGTGGTGTACACAATGCCCTTTCAAAAGTACAGAACAGTCTAATTAAAGAACTAGAAAGCATTAACTTCAAAGATATAATGGAAAATAAAATTTAAAATTTTAAGGCCGTTGATAACTAAATATCGCACAGCCTTAAATATAACTTTCCATAATTTAATATTTATTTTTTATTATATTCTGCAACTTTGAACAAAAATTTGGGTATAGAAGAAAGTCTCTTTATTCTATAAGGTTCCTTACAAACTCTGTACAACCATTCAAGTCCTAATTTTATCATCCACTTTGGAGCCCTTTTAGTTTTTCCCGCAAAAACATCAAAGCTTCCTCCTACACCCATATACACTCTACAGGGAAGTATGCCCATATTCCTTGCTATAAATATATCCTGTTTTGGAGCACCCATAGCTACAAAAAGTGCATAAGCATTGCTTTTCTTTATATTACACACTATATCTTCACAATCTTCTAAATCAAAATATCCATTATGGCTTCCAGCTATATTAAGCTTAGGATACTTCCTTTTTAAATTTTCTTTGCATCCTCCGAGTATTTCCTGCTTAGCCCCTAAAAGATATATAGGTTTATTTTCCTTGGCGCATTTTTTTATTATATCTTCCATTATTTCTATACCTGCTATTTTTTCTTTTATAGGCATTTTCACCATTTTGGAAGCCAAAAGTGTTCCAATTCCATCTGGAATTATTACACTTCTGCTTGATGTAAAACTAGCCAATAGTAAACTATCTTTAAGTCCATTATAGAGTACTTCTGGATTACCAGAAACTATGTTTACTTTAGGAAATTTTTCTATATATTCCATGAGTTCCGTTTTACTTCCATTAAATACATTATACTTTAACAATCTTGTAAACATATTAAAATGCACCTTCACTTTTAAATACAGATGAGACTGTTCTAAATAAAATTTTTATATCCATCCACAGCGAAAAATTTTTTATATACATCAAATCATAATACACAGTCTTTCCAAGTTCTATTTCTCCCCTTCCACTAACCTGTGCCAATCCAGTTATTCCTGGTGTGACAAGCAATCTTTGTTTATAAGAATCCGGATAAAATTTAACTACATCTGATATTTCCGGTCTTGGGCCAACTAAACTCATATTTCCAATAAGCACATTAAAAAGTTGTGGAATTTCATCTAAACTTGTTTTTCTTAAAAAAGCCCCTGATTTAGTAACTCTGTTATCATTTCTACTTTGGAATACAAAATTTTTCAAGTCATTAGGATCAATATCCAGTTCTCTCTTTTTTTCTGCATTTACTATCATAGTTCTAAATTTATATATGGTAAAGTTTTTTCCATCTTTCCCCACCCTAACTTGTTTGAAAATAGCAGGACCTTTTGAATCTAATTTAATCCATATAGCCAATATTATAAATACTACACTAAGTAAAATTATTCCTATAAGGGCTAGTATAAAATCCGCTGCTCTCTTAAGAAATAATTGAAAGGCTTTACTTTTTATATCTTTATCCACATCTATTCTTATATCTTCTATCTGCATAATTTCATGATCTGTAAATTACATTTACAGATCAGTTACTTCACCTGCCTTATTATTTTTTACTTATTATATCATATCCCGTATATCTTCTCTGAGTATCTTTTTATAAAAGTTTTTTTACCTCATTCAATGCTATAGATCCTATCAATGTAACTACAAAAGCATTTAATCCAAAACTTAAATTATCCAGATGCACATATCTTCCTATATAATATTGAGTGTACAAATACAGTATACCTGCCTGGGATAAATAAATGTCATAAGAAATATTTGATATATACCTTATAACTTTCATAAACAATCCTTTCTTCCATTCAAAACTGAATATAAAAATTACCAAAAACGTAGAATAAAAAATTACTACAGGGCGCTGAAAAGTTGTGATGTAGTCTATACTTTTACCGTACTGATTTCCCATTATAAAACTATATAGTAATGTAAACATTGAAAGTAAAAATATAACATACACTATATGTCTATTTCTCTTTAATTTCTGGGATATATTGTCTAGGTTTTTTCCCATATACCCCCCTAATGAGAAGTAAAAAATCCAGTAAAATAAATTTTTCTTATCCCAAAACCACTGATCTGGAGTCACTACTTTAAAATAATAGGTGTATATAATAAAAAATGATGTCACTAAAAAACTAAGTAATAGCCACCATCTTTTTCCCATGAATTTGTATATGAAAGGAAATATTATGTAAAACTCAATAATTAAGGGCACAAAATAAAAGTGATAGAATACATTCCCATTTACTATGTTATTAAAATCAGCATATATGTTAAAATCTTTAGTTATGATAAGTATATATAGTAAACACCACACTATGTACTGCGGCACTATTTTTAAAAATCTTTTAATTATAAATTCAAAATAGCTGCATTCCTCTTTATAACTTATGGTAAGTCCCATTCCAGAAATAATTATAAATGCAGGAACGCAAAATCTGGAAAGCTGATTTAATATAAAGTTAACATCATAAGTGGTAGAATAAGGCGTGCTCCTATAAAGTATAGTCGCAGAAACATGTAATACTATTACTGCAATTATAGCAAAGGCCCTTATTACATCCATCTCCAAAATACGTTTTTTTGTAATATCGTCCACCTTCTTTGTACAAAATATTTAATATCTACTTTATAACCTTATTTTTAATTTCATTTAGGCATTTGAAAGAAAATAACAAGTCAAACATATGACGGATATTTTTTATCACGCAAGGAGACAGTTTCCGCATATAGTGAATCCTATCTAAGGGTTATATCGACACAGTATGATAAAAAATAGACTAGCATACTGACTGGTTATTTCTTCGAAAATGCCTTATTAGGGTTCTGTACTCTTCTACTCCAGTAAAATACAAACATATAAAATAAACTACACTGCCAAATACAAAAGATGCCAAAATTGAAATCATACTTCCCTGCATAGGAGAATAAATTTTGTTCATGCAGAAATTATTTATACCATATATAGCTATTCCCATAATAATAGAAGAAAAAACTATTTTTACAAAACTCAAAATAAGTTTTCTAATATTCATTCCTTTTAATTTTTTATTTAAGTTCCACATCATAAGTAAGGTAGTAATGGCTGCAGAAATAGTTGTAGCCAAAGCAAGTCCTGAAACCTTCATATATTTCATTACAGCAAAATTTATACTTATATTTATAATTATACCAACAAAACTATTTAACATAGGCGTTTTTGCATCTTTAACAGAATAAAATGCTTTATTTAGAATGTCCCTTACTCCATAGGCAATCATTGCAGGGCAGTAAAATAATAAAGCACTGGAAGTTAAATTTGCAGCTTGCGTTGTAAATGCCCCCCTCTTAAAAATTAAGTTTATAAGTGGATCTCTTAAAACTCCTATAGCCACTGATGCAGGTATCATTATTATCATTATGGTATTTATAGCACTTATAAGGGATTTCTTATACTTTACAACATCATTTTTAACTGCTAGTTCAGATAAAGTAGGATATACAATCATAGCTATACCTATTGCAAAAACTTCATAGGCCAAGGTACTTACTTTATTTGAATAGTCTAGGACTGTAACTGCTCCAAAATATATATTATTTGCAAAGCATCTATTTACAAACAAGTTTAATTGAACTACCGAGGTACTTATAACTATAGGTATCATTAACTTAAACATCTGATGTACATCATTATTTTTAAAGTCCAATATAAATTTATATCTATACTTAAGTTTCCTATACTTTGGCAAATTTATTACAAATTGAGCGAAAAATCCTATTACTGTAGCTACTGCAAATCCCTTTATGCCATACCTAGCAGTTAAGAACACTAAATACACTATATAAACTAAGTTAGACACAAGTGCCATAGCAGCAGGCTCATAAAATCTTTTATGGGATTGAAGCACTCCTGTAGCCACACTCCCTAAAGTTATAAATATAAGTGATAAAAACATTATCCTTATTATTTCAACAGACTGAGCAAATATTACACTGTTGGAGGTAAAACCATGTCCAAAAACATATATTATCTGCTTTGAAAATATTATGAGTACAGCTGTGAGAATTATTGTAAAAAAAGAAGCTATATTTATTACATTGTTTACAAATTTATTTCTCTCACTTATAGTACTATTTTGGATATGTTCCGAATTAAGCGGTATAAAAGTAGTGGTAAGGCCGTAACTTATAGTAGTGAGAAGGTATACCATACCCAATGCAAAATTATATATATCCGTAACATAGGTAGCCCCAAATTTTGCAGCTATAAGTGAATCCCTTATAAGGGCCAAAACTTTTCCACCAATTATAAAAAGCATTACTATGACGGAACTTTTTATTAATTTCTTTTGTGCCATATTTTTCACTCCAACTATTTTTCTGAAAGTATTTTAGTATAAGCATTGTAATATTTTGTGCAAAAGCTGTCTATAGAAAATTTCTTAACTACAGCATCATATAATTCTTCTCCTTTTAGATGTATTTCATTTCTTTCCTCGTAAATTTCCCTCATCTTTTTGCATATATCTTCTACAGAATTAGGATTTATTAATGAAATCAAATTATCACCTAGAACTTTTCCTATGTCCCCTACATCTGGGGCTATGAAATATTTTTTCACCGCTGCACTCTCAAGTAAAGTCATAGGAGGTGCTCCACCTTCACTAAAGGAAGTTAAAATTCCTACTTCACCTGCATTTGCAAAATCCAATGCATTGAGCTTATAGCCTGTAAACATTACTTCATTCTCTAAATGAAGCTGTGTTACTTTTTCCCTCAATGTGCCTTCCATAGGGCCATCTCCAACTATTAGCAGCTTTACATCTTTAACTTGTTTTTTTAGCATGTTAAATGCCTCTATGAGGGATAACTGGTTTTTTATAGGATGACATCTTGCTACATTTACATATACAAAATCACTTTCTGAGATATTGTATTTTTCTCGTATACCTTCTCTGCTTTCCCTTATAACTCTATTATTAAAATTCATTCCATTATTTACTACAAATTTCTCTCCTATAAACTTTTTCTTATTCAAAAGGCTTTTTATATAATCCGATACACATATATACTGTTTAAAACTACCTAATCCCAATGCACTAAGTGGAGTGAAAAACAAATATTTAATCCTATTATTTAAAAAATCTTTTCTATAATCACTATGTACTGTGGCTACTGTAGGAACACCTATTTTATTTTTCAAAAAATAGTGCATGAAAAATGCCTTTGCCCCATGAAAGTTTACAAGATCAACATGATTTTGCCTTACATAATCTATTAAGTACCTATCATAGGTAGCAGCTCTTTTAAATTTTACTGTATCTATATTCATGCTTTTACTTTTATCATAAAGGCCACCACCGCCTATGGTACCTATAATTGAGTGAAACTTATCCTTTGAATAAAAACTCAAATTCAACACATGATTTCCACCGCCGCCTATATCATTTCCTGATATAACCTGTAATACTTTAATATCTTTCACCTCCACTTCAAAATAGTTGAGAGTGGAAAGTGTAGAGTTGAGCGTTATGGATGATTTTCTTCCGTTAACACTTCAGAAAATTTAAATTATAGTATATTCCCATTGAAGCTTTGCTTCAATGAGCTTCAAATTTAAGATTTTTCGCAGCATAGTGAAGAAAAATCAACCTTCACTTTCCACTTTAAACTTTCAATTCTCAACTACAAATTTTTAACTCAAAGTTGGTTATTCCCTTTAACTCAAAAATATGCTTTTGTTTTTCTCCTTGTACATCATGCCCTGAGATACTGCTAGAAGTATCCAAAAGTAGGTTGTTGTTTTTGGTGTAAAAAATAAATTGTCAACTAAATTCATAACATAAAAAGCTACCATGGAAGCTAAAAATCCTGTATAGAAATATTTATAAAATTTATTTTTTGTACTATCTACAAAAGATTTAACTTTAATTAAGGAAGATAAAAGTACTGCTGCAAAAGATACTCCACCTATAATTCCAAGTTCAGTCTCCATTTTTAAATAGGAGTTATGGCAAGGCTTCTTACTGTACCCATAAAATTTGTACTGAGGATATATCTCCACATATTTGTCATACAAACTAACATAATTTCCGTTTCCAACTCCAAATAAAGGATGATCTTTTATCATCTTTTGTGCAATTTTCCAAAGGTATATTCTCGATTGATTTTGAACTGGATCATTTATAGCCATAATTCGTTCCCTTATTTCGGGTATAAAGGCAGATGCTCCTGCAACTATACAAAGAGGTAATACAAACTTAAGACTGTACATAATAACTAAAATCACCATTCCAACTGCTACTCCAACAATGGCATTTCTTGAACCTGTAAAAGCCAAATTCAAAAGCATCAAAACTGCAATAAAAAAATAGAATAGCTTTCTTTCTTTTTTCTTTTCATATACAGCTAGCATAACCATTGGAAATATAGCTAATATTAGGAAAGCTGCCAGATTATTAGGATTATCCATGGTAGCAGTTATTTTAAATTTGGCATACCCATAATTTTTAAACTCATTACTGAGACCAAAACCTGTAAAATATTGATATATTCCATAAACACATATTATAACACTGGTACATATATAAGAACCTAAAATGCCATTTAAAAGTTCTTTTCTATTCCACTCATATTTGATCATAAAAAACAATATAATATAAGATATAAATCTAAAACTTTCACTAAGTGCAAGTCCTTTATCTACCGCATAGGTTACCGAAACTACCATCATAAGTGCTAGTATACTCATAAAAATAGTTAGATAATTGGTAAAGAAATCCCTTATTCCCGATAAAAACCTAATTCTGCACTCTTTTGAAATAAAAAGTTTTACAAAGTAACCAAATAAAATAAGCGCTAATATACAATCCGAAGGAGGAACATTTATTCTTCCCAATGCCATTTTATTAGGTAAAAGTGGAAGCATTACTATATAAGCGCAAATCAAAACGTATAAAAATCTATCTAAAAACAAAACTTCACCTCCATATCAAATACTATAAAAGAAAGCATTTGTCTAACCTTTCTAGTATTTTTCCAGAAGCATTTCCATCTCCAAATATGTTTTTTTGCTCCTTGTTAGGTACAAAGTTTATTATACTGTCTAATATCTTTTTCTTATCAGTTCCCACTACTACATTCCATCCATTTTTTACGGTTTCCACCCATTCAGTTTCATCTCTCATAGTTATACAAGGTTTTTTCATGAAAAAGGCTTCTTTTTGCACTCCACCGCTGTCTGTTACTATCTTCTCAGAATTCATTTCAAGATTTATCATCTCTAAATATCCCACAGGTTCTATAACTTTTATATTGTCATTGAATTTAAGTCCATAATCTGTCATATATTTTTTGGTTCTAGGATGAAGCGGGAGTATTACAGCTTTATTACATTCATTTAAAGCCTCCACTATATTTTTTAATCTAGCTATATGATTTGTATTCTCAGCTCTATGTATAGTAGTCAATATATAGCCTTTATCCTGCAAACCAACTTCTTTTATAATCTGGTTTCTGCTCTCTGCTAACTTTTTAAAGTTAAGTACTGCATCAAACATTACATCTCCCACATTGTACACACCTTTTATAATTCCCTCCTTTTTTAAATTTTCCACTGCTGATTCTGTAGGAACAAATAACAAATTGGACAGATGATCTGTAAGAACTCTATTTTGTTCTTCAGGCATCTCCCTATTAAAGCTTCTAAGCCCTGCTTCAACGTGAGCTACAGGAATCAAAAGCTTACTTGCACATAATGCTCCAGCAAGGGTTGAATTTGTATCTCCATACACAAGTACAAAATCTGGCTTTTCCTTTTCATATATCTCTTCCAATTTTATAAGCATCATTCCAGTTTGTCTGCCGTGACTTCCAGAACCCACCTCTAGGTTATAATCTGGTTTCGGTATATTGAGTTCATCAAAAAATACCTTTGACATGTTTTCATCATAATGCTGACCTGTATGAACCAATATTTCTGTGTGATGTGTTCTTATTACATTTGATACAGCAGCAGCCTTTATGAATTGAGGTCTTGCCCCTACAACTGTTAATATTTTCATGTTTTTCCTCCCTTCAAAGTTTACTGTTGATTTTTGAGAAGTTGATCTTCTGGAACTTTTCTAAATTCTTTAGCTGGATTACCTGCTACTATAATTTCCTTTTCCACATCTTTTGTGACCACACTACCTGCTGCTACAAATCCATCTTCATTTATTATCTTCCCTGGAAGTATAGTAGCTTGGGCTCCAATTCTTCCACCTTTTTTTACTGTAATACCTTTGAAGTGTTTGTATCTTTCTTTAGATCTTGCAGCAAAATTATCGTTGGAAGTTACAACTCCAGGTGCAATAAATACATTGTCACAAACTTCCGAATAAGCTGTAATATATACATTTGTTTCAATTTTACAATTAGAACCTACTTTAGAGAAGTTTTCTACAGCAGCTCCCCTACCTATTATTGTTTTACTACCTATAGTTACATTTTCTCTGACTGTAGCCAAATCTGCAATAAGGGTATTTTCCCCTATGACACAGCCGCAATATACTATAACTCCTGCACCTATTAAACACCCATCACTTATAACAGCTGGATCAAATTTCTTTTCATCTTTAAATATACTATTTACTGATCTCATAGGCTCTTTACCTACTACACTATTGTCATCTATTCTCACATTTGCCCCGATTTTACTTCCCTTATGTATAACTACATTATGACCTAGCATGCAGTTGTCTCCTATTGTAACCCCATCTTCAATAACTACAAACTTTCCTATACTTACATTATCGCCAACTTTGGAAGTATTTGATATATAATCTTCAGACATATTCGTTCCCCTTTTCTTGTATATTTAATAATTGAGAATGAAAGTTCCTCCATTCTCAATTATTAACTGCTACTTTTTTATTTTTTTCACTCCAACCATATCCATAGTTGAGAAATCTCCTATAGGGAATTTTACAGGCATACCTGTAAGTCTTGATTTATAAGCTGCTAAAATTATAGACATTCCCTTTTTACCTTCTTCTCCATCTATAAGAGGCTTTCTGTTATTATTTATTGCATCTATCATATCTTTGAAAAGAGGTATATGTCCAAAACCATATACCGTATCAGGATCTCCCTGCTGTGATTTTAATATTTCGTCATCCAAATCCTTATGCTTCTCAAAATCCCAGGTCTCTATTTTATTTACTGCAAGTCCACCTATGCATACGGTTCCCTTTTCCCCAAATATACTTAAAGTTTCTTCCAAATTTTTAGGATAGACACAGGCCGTACCTTCAACTATACCTATAGCTCCATTTTTAAATCTTATAACAATAGCTCCAAAATCTTCAGCTTCTATATCTCTTAAGAAAGTATCACACTGAGCATACACAGTGTCCACTTCTCCTCCCATCATCCATTGGAGTAAGTCTATGTTATGTATACACTGATTCATCAAAGTTCCACCATCTAGTTTCCAGGTACCTCTCCAAGGTGCCTGCTCATAATATCCCATATTTCTATTCCAAAGTATCCTAGCTGTACCATTTATAAGTCTTCCAAATCTATTTTCCTCAATAGCAGATCTAAGCTGCTGTACTGGTTTGTTAAATCTATTCTGATGACTTATGCACAATTTTACATTATTCTTTTTAGAACAATCTATCATATCATCTGCATCTTTTATCGAAAGAGCCATAGGTTTTTCACATATTACATGCTTTTTATTATTCATGCAGTATATTGCTATCTCAGGATGATACCCGCTTTCAGTAGCTATAGTAACTACATCTATATCCTGTTCTTTGAGCATTTTCTTATAGTCAGTGTAAACTGCTACTTCAGCGTCCCCAACTTTTTCTATGTACTCACTTTTTCTCTTTTCTGCTTTTTCTTCTACCAAATCACATACTGCTGCCAAGACAGCTTCTTCCTTATTAGCTGCTAGAGCTTCTACATGTTTGTAAGAAATTCTTCCACATCCTAAGATGGCAAATTTCAATTTACTCATAAAAACACCTCTTAAAAAGTAATATTTGTATATAATTTATAGTTTATGAATTTTTTCTCTGTTATTTTTTACATCTTTAGTAGCATTTCTTGTATCGTAAACTATTTTAGCTCTTTCTGCTATAGCTTCATAATCATAAGAGCTGTGATCTGTAGTTATAATTACTATATCAGATTCATCTATTACATCTTCCCATTTTACTGTATGGTATACTTTCCCACCACGTTTGAATTCAGGAATAAATGGATCACTTACAATTACTTCAGCTCCATTTTTCTCTAAATTATCTATTACTTTAAGGGCCGGAGACTCTCTTAAATCATCTATATCCTTCTTATAAGCTACTCCAAGAAGAAGTACCTTCGCACCATTCATAGCTTTTTTATGTCCATTCAAAAGCTTCATGGCATTATCAACTACGAATTCTGGCATAAAATCATTTATTTCTCCAGAAGTTTCTATTAATTTTGTATGATAATCATATTCTTTGGCTTTCCATGAAAGATAAAATGGATCAAGCGGTATGCAGTGTCCTCCAAGTCCTGGTCCTGGATAAAAAGCCATAAAGCCATAAGGTTTTGTTTTGGCTGCATCTATTACTTCCCACACATCTATTCCCATTCTTTTGCAAAGTACAGCCATTTCATTGGCAAGACCTATATTTATATTTCTAAAAGTATTTTCAAGTATCTTCTCCATTTCTGCTACTGCAGGACAGGATACGGTATATATTTCACTTTCCAATATATTTCTATAAAGTGTAGCTGCCACTTCTGTACATTCAGGAGTACATCCTCCTACTACCTTTGGGGTATTCTTTGTCTTATACTGTTTATTACCGGGATCTACCCTTTCTGGTGAAAATGCAAGGAAAAAGTCTTTTCCACATTCAAGTCCACCTTCTTCTAATATAGGCTTTAATATTTCTTCTGTAGTTCCTGGATAAGTAGTGCTTTCAAGTACTACAAGCATTCCCCTATGTAAATATTTTCCAACGCTTTTAGTGGAATTAACTACATATGATATATCTGGTTGTTTATATAAATCCAGTGGAGTAGGAACACATATAGAAACTGCGTCTACATCTTTTACAAAACTAAAATCTGTAGTAGCTCTAAGTTTTCCCTCTTTAACCAGCTTCTCTAAATCTGAATCCACTATGTCCCCAATATAATTATGCCCTTCATTTACTGCTTTAACTTTTTTACCTTGAACATCAAATCCAATAACTTCATACCCTGCTTTAGCTTTTTCTACTGCAAGTGGAAGTCCCACATATCCTAATCCAACTACTCCGAGCTTAGCTTTTCTATTCTCTAATTTTTCAATTAATTCGTCTCTCAACTGCGACATCTTTTTACCTCCTAGTTTAGCGTCATTTCAACTTTTTTCATTATAATGCAGCCCAATTTCTTTGTCATATTCACATACCACTTATTGTTTTTCTTTTACAATAAAGTCAAGTATATCCTTTTCTATTTTTTGTCCACACTCCTTTGGAGTTATCTTCCCCGAAGTAAGCTGCGTCATTACTTTGTTAGCATTTTGAAGAGCCTGAACTTCAGATACATTTGGCAATACTTCTCCATACTCGGACTGCTTCACAAAAGTTCTTTCCTTATTATCATTTTTCACTTCTTTTATATTATAGTCCACCTTAAATGGAGGAATTCTTCCTGTTATTTTAAAAAGTGGGGTACTAGAATGGTCAATAAGATATTTCATAAGATCCCAATCCTCTTTTTGATGTTGGGACTTGGAACTTACATAAGCTACCTGTGCCGTTACAAAGGACGTCATCTGCTTGCCATTATATTTTGGGAAAGGTACTACAGAATAATTAAGTTCCGATGTATTTAGTTCTTCAAGGTCCCAAGATCCACTTACATAGAAGCTTGTTTTCCCATTTTTAAAATTATTTCTTGCAGTTATACTATCTATATTTTGAGGCATCAGCTTATATTTCTGCACCATATCCTGAATCATAGTATATCCCTTAATTGCAGCCTCATTATTAAGTCCTATATCTTTTACGTTGTAATCTCCATTTTTCTTTTTAAATATGTACGCACCATTTGCCTGGAGAATTGGAAAACTTAAATAAAAGTTATTTATATCATACTGAAATCCCTGTTTTTCTCCCATGGAAATTAGTTCTTCTAAAGTCTTAGGTAATTTTTTAACTTTGTCTTTATTGTAATACAGTCCATAGGTTTCTATAGATATAGGTATTCCATACATTTTATTTTTAAAAGATACAGTTTCCAGTGCCGATGATATATATTTATTTTTATCTATAAAATTGTCTGGCACCTGTTCCAATAGCTTTTCATTATGAAGCTTTTCCATTCTATCATGAGATACTCCAAATTCTATATCTGGTTCCATATTACGCAAGGATGCTTCAATATAGGCTCTATTGTCTCCTTTATCCGAGTGAATTTTTACCTTGTATCCTGAGGTTTTGGACCACTGATCTGCTAAAGTCCTAAGTTCGGTTATTTCAGGATCTGTAAGATGCGACCAAATTACTATTTCCTTAACATTTTTACCTGTACCTGCAGTCTCCGATGTGCAGCCAGTTAAAAAAAGTGCAAATACCAAAATCACAGATATAAGTTTATAAAATCTCTTCATTAGAACTTTCTTCTCCTTTTCATCACATTAATTAGTAAACTTATGCAATTCTTAATTTCTTTTTAATTAAACTTATTATATTAGTGAGCTCATCTACCTTAAGCACAAGCAGCATAACTACATACACTACCACACCAACTACAATACAAACTAATAGTGCTAAAAGCTGTCCCTTAAATCCACTCAAAAAATTTCCCAGGTAACTATTTATAAAAAATATGCACACTCCCATAGTGCCTGCAGCTGCCATTATTTTCATTCCAACTTTAAACATATTGAATCCATTTACATTTCCAACTCTTTTTCTTAAATCCTTGACCAGAAGCACACAACTTACAAAGGCAGAAATTGTTGTAGCCAAAGTAAGTCCTCCTATGCCCATCTTTTTTACAAGTACTATACTCATAACTATGTTTACAGCTACACCTAAAGCACCATTTATCATAGGCGTAGTGGTATCCTGGATAGCGTAAAAAGCTCTGTTAAATACATCTCTTATGCCCCAAAATACCAGTCCAGATACCAAGAAAAGTAGTGCATCAGCAGTCATATTAACTGCCTGCCTATTAAAGGCCCCATGCATGAAAAGCACACTTATCACAGGTATTCTAAGTATAAGCATTCCTACTATAGCTGGTATTACTATGATATTTATGTTATTTACTGCTACACTTATATGCGATTTAAATTCATCGTAATTTTTAAGACTTCCATCCCTAGATAAAGAAGGATATATAACTGTAACTATTGCAGATGCAAAAGTAAAATAAACAAGCATATTTAATTTATTTGCATAATCAAGCGCTACTATACTTCCTATTGCAAGACCGGAAGCCATTCTCTTTTGAACTACTTCATTTACCTGGTTAACGCCAGTTCCAATCATAACTGGTGCAATTAAAGTAAGCATCTTTTTTATCTTAGGATCTTTTAGGTTTATTTTAAAACTATATTTATACTTATTTTTTATGAGCCATGGAATTTGTACTACTATCTGAAGCCCGTTTCCAAGCATAGTAGCTGCAGTAAGTCCTATAATTCCATAATGACTTCCAGTTAATACATAAGCTATTATAGGTATGTTCATTGCTATTCCAACTAATGCTGGAGCTGTAAAATCATCCAAAGTTTGAAGTACTGCTGTATAACCGCTGTTTAAACTCAAAAAAAGTACATTTATCACACTCATTTTAGTTAGTAGTATAGTTAAATCATATCTTTCACCTTTAAAACTAGGTGCAATAACATTAACTATATCTGTAGTGAATATCCATCCTAAAACACATAAAAACAATGAAATAATCATTAAAATATTCATTATAGAATTAGCAAATTTGAACATTTCTTCTTTGCCATTCTTACTATAACTTTCACTAAGTATTGGAATAAAAGTAGTAGTAATAGCAAGACCGAACAAATTAAACATCAAATTTGGTATAGTAAGCGACATAGTATAGGCATCCGAACTCACAGATGCTCCAAATGCGCTGGCAATAAGTGCATCTCTTACAAATCCTATTACCCTGCTTGCCATTGAAATTACCATTACTACACCAGCAGCTTTAACAAGTCCATCTTTCTTCATATTTTCCTCCAAAATTATCCTACCTGCACCTAAGCCCTACTTAAGGCATTTTTAAAAAAATATCCGCCGCATCTTTGACTTGTTATTTTCTTTCAAATGCCTAATGTCTAAATTATATCTTCAAGTATTTTATCACTAATTAATTTCATATACAACGAATTGAATATAGACAGTTAATATTTTTATTGATGTCCTAAAAATACTTTACTTAGTATAGGTATTTTATTAAGTATCCATTTGGATATTAAAATAGGTATAAATCCTACTAAAATCATTATTACAATTACAGCATTATAATTCAAACTCAACATCTGATAACATAAAACCCTGGCACCTGTTTGAGAAAACCAAGATAAGAGGTAAATATCATAGCTGTATGTTCCTATTTTTCTAAACAATTCTCCCACTGAAGTATTCACTATTAATTGAGATACAATTAAAAATATACAACTTCCTACAAGAGCTGTAACTAAATTATAATAAGGGTACACTCCCTTTACAACATCAAATAAATTCATAACTATGAGAATTATAGAAAATATTAAAACTATAGCATATTTATTTTTAATGTTTTTCAACTTATCGTAAGTATTCTTTAAATATATTCCAAAGAAAAAGTAAAATAAATAATGAACTATCCCATACACATAAAATAAGCCTATCTGCTTTGTAAACAGTAAATTCAAAAATAAAGTTATTACTAAAGTTAAGTTTATAGGTAATTTTTTAAAAATTGGTGCAACTGCAAATATAAAAAATAAAGTGTATATGAACCAAAAATATTGTATTGGAATATCTAAAGGATAAATCAATATATTTGTTATGAGACTATTTAGTTTTATAGGCCTGGCAGCATAATTATTCATATACAGTTTTATAGGCACTGCTACTAATGATACTGAAAAATATGGAACCATAAGTCTTTTGAATTTACCATAAATAAAGTTGCCATAGTCCTTTAAATTTTTTATACTATATATCTTATAGGCAAAGAAACCTGATATAACAAAAAAGAAAGGCATATGAAATGAATATATAAATTTATATATATAGGCATAAAATTCTCTGCCATTAAATTGTGAATCAGGAAATGCGTGTCCCAGCACTACTAAAAATATACCTATTCCTCTAGCTACATCCATTTCCTTATAATACTTTTTCATCACTTTTTAATCCTCCACAAGCACTAAATATAATTATACTTCTTCAGGCAGCAAGTATGCCAAAAGTAATCCAAGACCCAATCCACTAGTGAGCAATGTAGTAAGTATAGGTCCATTAAATAATGCCATTATACCTCCAAAGAGAAGAGTTGATACTAAAAGTATATTTTTATGTTCTATAGATCTTATAATTATCATTATGAAATAAAGCAATATGGCAAATAGAACTATGCCTATAATTCCAAAATTCATATAGGCGTCTCCATACCAGGTTACATTTAATCTCATGTCAGGTCTTCCATAATACACTGTAGCCATATAAAAACTAGGATCCATGTTGTATATATTTTTGAAGAAATGACCTAGTATGCCCTGAGCTAATTTCATTTTAGGGTACATAGAAAAGAAATCATAATATTCCAGTGCTATAAGCGAAGGCCATAAAAACACCCTTATAATTATAAGTAGATATATTGATAATTTTTTCAAATACAATGCTACAATTCCTAGCGCTACAGCAACGGCCATTATTTTCTCTATAAAACTTCTCTTTATTCCATATCTCAATATCATTCCAAAAAACGGTGCTAAAAGTAAAACTACAAATTGAGTCTTATATGCAGCATATCCATATAGCATAATCTGCAGCACAAAAGGTATGAATACAAGTTTATATCTTCTCTTGTATATTAAAAATGCAAGTATAAATGGATTTATTATGTTTCCAAGCCACTGTACAAAATAATCTACAAATTTTCCTGCGTGATCCCTATAATCCAGCCTTACTGAATATACATCTTTAAAAGCCTGAAGTATTTTAGTAGGCATTCCAAGCTTATAGATTATATATCCATAGCCAATTACCATAAATGATATTAAAAGTATCCAAAAAGTCTTAGGACTAATATTTATTTGAGGTATTTTGAAATCAGATTTACGCGTAAGTAAAACCCCTATTAAGCCTACTAAGGCTATTGTATATATAAATATTGGTGAATTTTTACTGTCTCCAAGTCCACTCATAATGTATACTATCAAAAGTGGTATAGTACTTAAAATTAAAAATAAAAGCCAATATAAGCTTGTCAGTTCTTGAATTCTATGAGGTAATAAAAAAACAACCGTATATATTATAACTACAAACAAAGGCAGCATAATAAGGGATCTTTTTAAAATACCCTGGTTTATTATAAAATTAAAGGACTTATAGTATTGAATTGACTGTATGTATCCAACTGCAAGTGCAGCTATTATGAATAAATATAAGACAATAGACAATATTTTGCTATCCTTATTTATCATATTGTAAATTTTATGCATCATCCAGTAACCTCCTATTTTCACTGATCACTTAAATCCTATCATTTAGATTTACCAGGCACAAGTGATTTAAAAAATCCAACTGCAGTTCCTGTGCCATAGGCAATATGCAGTGAGAAAAATAATACAAACATCAACGGCATATATTTTATACCATTCTTAGAACCTATCTTTATGCACTCAAGTATATCTATAAAGAAATAACTTCCTAATGTTAAGATTTCTATAACCTTGCTAACTAAAAATAACTTATATGTTACACCAAATACCAGTATAGTAAGAAGAAAGATTAAAGGTATAAGATGTCTTATTCTAACTATCTCTCTATTTGTAATTAGGGAATTTCCGATAGCCTTTCCATTTGCAAAATTTTGAGATATTATTTTTTTTATACTGCTCCTTGGTTTATAGTAGGATATTATATCTTTATTCTGGTATATCTTGTATCCAGCTTTTAATATTCTATTATTCATGTCATTATCTTCACTTCTAGCTAGGGTTTCATTGTAAAGTCCTACTTTATCAAATACCCATCTCCAAAAAGCTCCATTCCAAACTGTGTCTACAAATCCCTGATAGTCTTTTTGTCTAAATTTAGCCACACCTATTCCAAACTTACTTTCATGCAAAAACACAATGCAATTTTCTATATAGGATTTTGATGTTAAAAGGTAAGTAGGTCCCCCTACATTTACTACATTTTGTGATTTCAATTTATTTAATGTGTTTACACATTCACTTACATAATTTTTATCATAAAGTGCATGAGCGTCCACTCTTACAACTATATCTCCTTCTGCCATCTTTATTCCCTTGTTTAAGGCTGCGGATTGTATTTTCCTTGGATTATCTATTAGTTTAATCTTCTCATTTTTAAATTTTCCTATTATATCTCTAGTTGAATCCACAGACATGCCATCTAACACTAATATTTCAATAATATTATCATAAGTTTGATTTATTATGGAATTAAGACACTTTTCTATATGCATTTGTTCATTGTACACAGGAATTATTACTGAAACTGTATCCTCATTATACATACAAATCTCCCTCTCAGTTTTCTATGACATTTTTAAACTTATAGTAATTACTATGTAACAAAATTTGACTTGAAATGCCCATAGAAATAACTTACTTTTCATATATTTCACTTAATTTTGGTTCATTAGCCTCCCAAAAATAATTGTTCTTCAATCTTTTCATATTGTCCATTATATTTTTCTTTTCTTCTGGATTTTCTATAAGCTTTCCTATGATACTCTCTAGTTTATCCTTAAGATTGCCGCTGTCTATTCCATATCCAAAATTATTTTTACAAACTTCATATCCAAACTCTGTAACCTTATTTGCAATAACAGGAGTTTCAGTTATTATACTTTCATAGAACTTATTTGGCATAGATATAGTAGCTGTATCTCCAGGATAAAAAGCATAAGTTATGTCTATATTTCTATAAAGTTCTTCCAATTCATCTATATGATAAGCTCCTCTTATATCTACATTTGAAAATTTTTTTGAATATTCAGCAAGTTTTTCAGAGTATATTCCCCTTCCACAAACAACTATTTGCACAAACTTGCTGTATTTCTGAGAAGCATCAATTAATGCCTTCATTTCATCGTAATATCTGACAGATCCTATAAATCCAATTCTAAGTTTATCACTTGGAGTTTTTTCTATATTATTAAATAAATTTTCGTAAGGAGCATTATTTATTATATAAATATTTTTACTTATTTTACTATAAACTTCCTTCATCTTTGGCGTAACTACTATGTGAATATCTACTTTTTTTAGCATATGCCTTTCCATTAAAATAATTAAATTATATATGCATTTATTCAAAAATCCCTTTCTATTATAAAAGTACATATAGAAAAGATCATGTTCGTCATATACTAATTTCAACTTAAGTTTTTTATTTACACCAAAACCTATAAAAAGTCCATCGAAATCATGGCAGTGAAGTGCCTCAAAATCTTTATCCTTTAAATAATTATAAACATCCTTTTTAAAGTTTAAAAATTTAAAAGCCTGCTTATATCCGCTTCCATATTGAGTACTTCCAAAAAATCTTACTATTTTTATACCATCCAAATCTTCTTCAGGCTTATCAATATAAGTTCCTTCCCTATCCCAGCAAAGTATAGTAATTTTATGGCCAAGTTTTGTCAAAGACTTTGCCTCTTTATATACCCTAGGGTCAGGATCAAATCCATTTGTAAGTATCATTGCAATTTTCAATATTCTCTCACCTCATAATTTCATTGTATATCTCAATAGTTTTCTGTGCATTTCTAAGCCATGTAAATTCACTTAACACTGTTTTCTTGCCATTTTCGCCTACAATTTTAGCCGTATCCTTATGACTTAATATATAATCTATAGTACAAGCTAAATCATCTAAATCATGAGGCTGAACCAAAAATCCATTTTTTTTATCCACAATAACATCCTCTATTCCTTGACCTTTAACACCTATAACGGGTATACCACTATTCATTGCTTCTATATACACTATTCCGAAACCTTCCTGCCAGCTTGGAAGCACAAAAACATCACATTTTGAGGACATATATTTTATTACTTGAGAATGAGGTAATCTTCCTAAAAAAATTACATTTCTGTTTAAATTTAGATCATCAGCAAGCCTTTTCAAGTTTTTGTATTCCTCTCCATCACCAATTACATAATATTTTATAGTAGGATATATATTTATAAGTTTTGAAACAGCTCTTATATTCAAATCTATTCCCTTTGTCTTTATTAAAGCAGACACACTGAGCATTACATAATCTCCCTCTAACTCAACCTGTTTATCTGCTACATATTCTTCCGGATTGATTCCATTATTTATTACCACCGTTTTATTTAAAAGTTCTCTTTTTTCTACAATATTTCTTAGCTTATTACTAACAGTTATTATTTTATCTGCACTTTTCAAAACTTTGATAACATTTTTTCTGCACATATTATTCTTTTTTATTGTATATTGAAAATCCTGCCCGTGAATTGTCACTACAAAAGGCACTTTATACTTCTTACTAAGCCTTATACTTGCAAATCCTACAGGTATAGCTGTATGTGCATGTATTACATCGAACTTAAATTTTTTATATAATTTACTTATAATTTTCCTTATGCCCAGGTACATAAAAAATCCTGAGTATTGAAGAAATAACCCTGCAGGAAATTCTATATATCTAGGATAAAAAACCTCCACACCATCCAGTACCATTTTAGGCGGAATATCAATGTAGGCTTTATATTTCTTTATACCACTTAAAAAAGATGGGACATAAGGAACGGGGCACACAACTTTTACCCTACAGCCTTCGCTTATAAGCTTTTGGACTTGCTTGTGGACAAAAATGCCTAAAACGCTGTTAGAAGATGAGGGATACATATGTGAAATAACTAGTACATTCTTCATCACTGATTCATCCTTTTGCTATTTTTTCTTTTATATGTTGGTACTTTTTCTTCTATAAGTTTGATTATTTCCTCTTTATCCTCATTTATAACTTCTCTAAACTGTTTTATAGACTCCTCCACAAAATTTATATCTATTTTAACTGGTTTTTCAACAAATATCTTATCATGTTCCGTGGAAGTTAAAGCTACTTCATTCATAAGAAGTTCTTCATATAATTTCTCTCCAGGTCTTAAACCTGTATATTCTATTTTTATATCCACATCAGGTTCATACCCAGATAAAGTTATGAGATCCTTAGCTAGGTCTACTATTTTTACGGGTTTTCCCATATCAAGTACAAAAATTTCTCCCCCATGGGCTATGGCACCTGCCTGAATTACAAGCTGAGCTGCTTCAGGTATTGTCATAAAAAATCTATTTATTTCAGGATGAGTTACTGTAACGGGACCGCCGTGGGCTATTTGCTTTTTAAACAGTGGAATTACAGATCCGTTGCTTCCTAAAACATTTCCAAATCTTACAGCTACATACTCAGTTTCACTAACTTCATCAAAAGCCTGCACCATAATCTCACAAAATCTCTTTGAAGCACCCATAACGTTAGTTGGGTTAACTGCCTTATCCGTACTTATTTGAACAAACTTATCCACTTTAAATTCATCACAACATTTTAGTACATTATAAGTACCAATTATATTATTCTTCACAGCTTCTGCCGGATTACCTTCCATAAGTGGAACGTGCTTGTGAGCAGCTGCATGAAAAACTACTTCAGGTCTATATTTGTCAAATATATTTCTTAATCTGTGTTCATCTCTTATAGAAGCTATAATTATAGTTTTATCTAATTTTGGATAATTATAGTTTAACTCCATTTGCACATCATAGACGTTATTTTCATATATATCTAGTATCAAAATCTGTTTTGGACCAAATCTAGCTATCTGTCTGCACAGCTCAGAGCCTATAGATCCTCCACCACCTGTGACCATTATAACCTTATCCTTTATGTACTTATTTATATTTTCATTGTTTAACTTTACTTCTTCTCTTCCAAGAAGGTCTTCTATGTTTACATCTCTTAATTTGCTCATATTTAAATTTCCATCTATCATTTCATATATGCCCGGCAAAGTTTTAAGTTTGCATTTTGTAGTTTTACATATATTTATAATTTCCTTTTTAGTTTTGATATCTGCAGAAGGCATTGCAATTATTATTTCTTCTATACTTTTTTCTCTACATATTCTTGGTATGTCATCTCTTCCACCTAAAACTTTTATACCATTTATTAATTTTCTTCTCTTTGCTTCATCATCATCAATAAGCCCAATTACATTGTAATTAAAATTTCTGTGCTTTTTTATCTCCTTTATGAGCACAGCTGAAGCATCCCCTGCCCCAATTATAAGGAGTCTTTTATTTCTGACCCCTTTATACTTTTCTACACTTTTATCCTCAGATATCTTATATATAAATCTTATTCCACCCAATGCCAGTACAGATAGTATCCAGAAAATTATATGTACAGTATATGGAAATCTATAATACCTATTTTCAAGGAATTTATAATTTATAAAATAGCTGTAAATTACAAATATAACATTGGATGCCGAAACGGAATATACAATAGAAATTAATTCTTCTACGGATGCATATTTCCATATACTATTGTATAAATTAAAAAATTTGTTAAATACTAAAGTTACAATTACCACAGGAATAGCTGAAATTTTTAAAAATATTACATATTCCTGTGGTATATTAAAATCAAATCTAAGTAATAAGGAAAAATATAAGGAAAATATAAGAAATAATATATCATATGCTATGAGTTTTTTGTCTTTTAGCATTTCAACACTTCCTAAATTATTGTAAAAATTTTATATAAAAACTCTCTTTATCTATTTTACATCATAAACAAAATTATTCAACATATTTTTTAATAGGTATTGTCATATATCACATAATTTAATACTGCTGCTCTATTTCACCAGCAGTATTGGTAAATTAATTAATTTTTTGTTACTAAATAAGTTACATCTATAAATTTAAAAATTATAGATGTAACTTTACTAGATCCTATTCACTTTGAGAATTGGAAGTTAACTCATCATAAACTTCTTTAAATAATTTTTGTTCTTTTAATTCCAAAAGATATTTCATAAAAGGTTTCTTTAGTTCATCCCTTTTTAATGCATATTCCACAGTAGCCTGTAGAAATCCAAGTTTGTCTCCCACATCATACCTTCTTCCTTCAAAATTATATGCATACATAGCTTCATTTTGAGCTAAGGTTCTCAGGGCATCTGTAAGTTGAATTTCTCCTCCCTTTCCTGGGGTGGTGTTATCTAATATTTCAAATATGGAAGGTGTTATTATATATCTTCCAAGTATGGCTACATTAGATGGCGCTTCTTCTACTTTAGGTTTTTCTATTAAATCCTTAACTTTATATACCTTATCTTCTATATACATTCCTTTTACTATACCATATCTATATACATCTTCTTTAGGGACTTCCTGTACTCCTATAATTGAAGTTTTATATTCATCAAAACATTTTATAAGCTGTTTTAAGCAAGGTTCTTTACTATCTACCACATCATCTCCCAGCATTACTGCAAAAGGTTGATTTCCCACAAAAGTTTTTGCACAACCTATTGCATGTCCAAGGCCCTTAGGTTCCTTCTGCCTTATGTAATATATATCTGCCATATTTGATATATCCTGTACCATTTTCAAAAGGTCCTTTTTATCTTTATTTTCTAATTCTTGCTCCAATTCTACCGATTTATCAAAATGATCTTCTATTGCCCTCTTGTTTTTTCCTGTTATTATTAAAATTTCTTCTATTCCAGATGCTACTGCTTCTTCTATAATATATTGAATAGTAGGTTTATCTACTATAGGAAGCATTTCTTTAGGTTGTGCTTTTGTAGCCGGCAAAAATCTCGTTCCAAGTCCAGCAGCCGGTATTATAGCTTTTTTTACATTCACCTTAAAGTCTCCTTTCTAACTTAGGCATTTGAAAGAAAATAACAAGTCAAAGATACGGCGGATATTTTTTATCCGATGACTACCCGCTCTAATACTCCCACGCACTCTGTGAAAGCGACTGTCACCAAATCGAAGAATTTGGTTCTACTGGCACAGTATGATAAAAAATAGACTAACATACTGACTGGTTATTTCTTTGAAAATGCCTTATTTTACACAAAATTATTTTTTCGTAATTTTATTGATAAAATTGTCTACTTCAATAACTACTTCATCCTTAGGATTTAGTTTCTTTGCAATTTCCAGATGTTTTTTTGCATCCTGTAAATTTCCGGAGTCCAAATAACACATTATAAGATTGGTACAAATTTCTACAGATCTAGTAGCTTCAAATGCCTTTCTCAAATAAGCTATAGCCTTTTCATAGTCTCCAATAGATGCATAATTTATGCCAAGTTCATTTACAATTTCTACTATACTGCTGTCTATATTCAATGCTTCATTTAAGTAATAAATTGCTTTTTCATAATTTTCTAATTTTCTATATCCCACAGCTATATAGTAATACAAGGAAGCATTGTCTCCAAAAACATCCTTAAGAGGTATTAACAGTTTTAAAGCTTCCTCAGGGTTATCCTCTAAAAGTTCTTTTCCCCTGTCATAGTGTACAATGGACTTAAGTTCTTCTTTCATATCTGTTATCTCTAAGGTTTCTTTTCCACCTTTTGCTATATAGTTATTTATATAAAATAATGCCTTTTCATAATCTTTCTCCTCCCTTTTAATAAGGGATTCGTAAAGATAGGGTAGTGCATAATTTTCTTTATACTCAGCTCTTTTTAATATTTCCAATTCCTCTTCCTTATAAATTTTATTGGTTTTTCTGATTTCGTCTGCCAAAACTATAAGTTTGTCATATATTTCTGTAGAATCTTCTATGGTAGATAATCCCTTTAACAGTATGTAGGCCTCTTCATATTGTTTGTCTTTAACATTCTTTGCTATTATGCCTTTTATAAATCTAATGTATTCATTATTTTCAGCTATTATACTTTTATAATCCCTGCTAAACCTAAAATTTTCATCTGCACCTAATACATAAAACATACCTTCAATAAAATACCCTAGTGGTATTTTATCCATATTGTTTTTTAATTTAACATTGTCAACTATATTTTTAGAACTTAGAGGCAAATATACATCTTCCGGAATCTTAAATTTAAACATTTTTTCCAAGTTTTTTTTACTCACTTCTACAAATAGTAATTTAGATAATTTTTCTGCAAAATGTGATTTTATATCCATCAATTTACCACCTACACAATTTATTAGTAATTTACATCTTCAATTATTTTCATAACTCTTTTTTCAAACATATTCATCTTTTCTTCAGCATCTTTTAAACTATTTCCTATTATTGAAAGATAAATTTTTATTTTAGGTTCTGTTCCAGAAGGTCTAACTACAAACCAGGACTTATCTTCCATAATAAATTTAATCACATTTGACTTAGGCAAATCTATTTTAGTCTCATTTATATTCACTAAATCTTTTTCCACACTTAACTTATAGTCTAATTTTTTAACTATTTTTACATCGCCAAGGGTCCTTTTCATGGAATGCCTCATATATTGAAGAATTTTTTCTATTTTTTCATGACCTTCTCTTCCTTTAAGTTCTAGAGAAATCAAGCTTTCCTTGTAGAATCCATATTTTTTGTAAAGCTCCAGCAGAGCTTCATAAAGACTTATACCCTTCATTTTATAATACAATGTCATTTCACATATAAGGGTAGATGCAATTACAGCATCCTTATCTCTTACAAAATCTCCTGCCAGGTAGCCGTAACTTTCTTCAAATCCAAATATATACTCTTTATCCCCTCTGCTTTTAAATTCTTTTATTTTTTCTCCTATATATTTAAATCCAGTTAAAACATCTACCAGTTCCACTCCATATTCTTTTGCTATATCTGCAGCCATTTCTGTAGTAACTATAGTTTTTACTACAGCACCATTTTTAGGCAACTTGTTAAGCTCTTTTAAAGATGAAAGAATATAATGGGTTAAAAGAGCACCTACTTGATTTCCAGTAAGTGTCTTATACTGTCCTTCTACATTTTTCACAACTATTCCTATCCTATCGCAATCCGGGTCTGTTCCAAATATTATATCTGGTTTTATAGTCTTTGCCATATCTAAAGCCAGTTTAAAAACCCTAGGATCTTCTGGATTAGGGTATTCTGCTGTTGGAAAACTTCCATCAGGACTTTCCTGCTCCTTTACTACAGACACATTTTCATATCCAAGTTCTTTAAGTGTTCTTCTCACTGGAATATTACCGGTTCCGTGCAGTGGGGTGTATATTATTTTTAAATCTTTTGCATGGGATTTTATAAGATCTTTCCTTATAGCTAGATTCTTCACTTTCTCTATATAGGATTTATCTATATCATCTCCCAGCATGTGAAGTATGCCTTTGTTTTCAGCTTCCTTTAAGTCCATACATTTTATTTCTGAAAAATCGTTGATACTTTCTATGAAGCCTAGTATTGCATTTGCAAAATCATCTGTTACCTGTCCGCCATCTTCCCCATACACCTTATATCCATTATATTGTTTTGGGTTATGTGATGCTGTTATAACAATACCTGCCTTGCTCTTAAGTTCTCTTACTGCATAGGAGAGCATTGGTGTAGGATGGAGGGTTTTAAAAAGATTTACTTCTATTCCATTGGCACACAAATTACTTGCAGCAGCCTGTGCAAACTCTTTGGACATTATCCTACAATCATAAGCTATACATACGGAAATATTTGTATTATATTTTTTTGTGAGATATTTAGACAATCCTTCTGTAGCTTTTCCCACAGTATATATATTCATTCTATTGCTGCCCAGACCTATTATGCCTCTAAGGCCTCCTGTGCCAAACTCCAAATCCTTATAAAACCTGTCTTCTATTTCCTTTTCATCTTCTATATTTTTTAATTCTACTTTTCCATCCTCATCTATGTAAGGCGAGTTTAACCAATATTCGTATTTTTCTCTATACATATTTTTACCTCCTATATGCAATATTTAACATTTACTATTATACTATAAACTGTATCTAAAAACATGTATACAACCATATTTTTACCTCATAATATATATATAACTTATTTCTTAATTTTAGGTTAATTTATTTATATCAATTTTATAGTAGTATTTGTTGAATCTATAAGTAGATTAACATATAATGATATTAGTTTTTATTAAGATTATCCCTTTAATTTCAAGTATTAAAGGGTATTTTTTGTGAAGGAAGGTGCTTTATCAAGGTGTATAAATTAGATCAAAGTGAAACTCCACTGTTTGACGCATTAATGGAATACGTAAATAGGAATACCATACCTTTTCATGTGCCAGGTCATAAAAAAGGGAATGGTATAGACAAAGAGTTTAAAAATTTTATGGGAGAAAACCCCTTTAAAATTGATGTTACCGTATTTAAATTAGTGGATAGTCTTCACCATCCTACTGGTCCAATAAAAAGGGCACAGCAATTAGCTGCAGATGCCTATGGCTCCGATGCCGCTTTTTTTTCAATACATGGAACATCTGGAGCTATACAAACAATGATTATGTCTGTAGTGAATTCCGGAGATAAAATAATAATTCCAAGAAACGTGCATAAATCAGTTACTGCTGGAATTATATTAAGTGGTGCAATACCCATATATATGCAGCCCGAACTAGATAAAACTGTAGGAATTGCACATGGTGTTACTCCTGAAACTGTAGAGGAGACTTTAAAACAAAATCCTGATGCAAAGACTGTTTTAATTATAAATCCCACCTATTATGGGGTAGCTGCAGACATTAAAAAAATATCAGATATAGTACACAGTTATGATATCCCTTTAATTGTAGACGAGGCCCACGGACCACACCTTGGTTTTAATGATAATTTACCAACATCAGCTATGCAAGCTGGTGCCGATATGTGTTCCCAAAGTACTCATAAAATAATAGGGGCTATGACTCAGTGTTCACTACTCCAAGTTCGTTCAGAGCGTATTGATATACACAGGGTCCAACAAGTTTTATCTCTACTGCAAACAACTTCACCTTCTTATGTTTTAATGGCTTCACTAGATTGTGCCAGGAGACAAATAGCTCTCCATGGGAAAGAACTGCTGGATAAAGCCATTTATCTGTCAAGTTATGCCAGATATAAAATCAACAACATCCCAGGATTCTACTGTTTTGGAGAAGAAATAGTTGGCAGCCCTGGGGTAGTGTCCCTTGATCCTACGAAAATAACCATAACCTGTAGGGATTTAGGCATTACAGGTTACGACTTAGATATGATCTTATCAAACAAGTATCATATACAAATGGAACTTTCAGATTTATATAATGTTTTAGCTGTTGGTTCTTTTGGAGATACTAAAGAAAATATGGATGCTCTTATAAATGCACTAGAGGAAATAAGCAGGGAATATTTCGGTAGAGGAAACAGAAAATCAGACTTTCTGGATATACCTCCTATACCAAAGCAATTAAAAATTCCAAGAGATGCCTTTAATTCTGAAAAAACGCCAGTATTATTAAAAAACAGCATAGGTATGATAAGCGGAGAATTTTTAATGGCCTACCCTCCTGGAATACCTGTACTTTGTCCGGGTGAGGAAATAACAAAAGAAATTGTAGACTACGTAAAAAAACTAAAAGATACTGGATTGTATGTTCAAGGTACAGAAGACCCTGAAGTAGAATATATCAAAGTAGTAAAGTAATGTATTTCTCAAACAAAAAATTGAAATATACCACAGTATATGCTGACAAATTTCATTACAATAAAAACTTTTAATTTTGTCAGCATATTCCTAAGTATAAGTTCAATTTTTAGTTATAAATATTATTTTAGCTTTTATAGATAATATTTTAGGCATAAACTACTTATAAATATATTATACAATGATCTCTAAAGTTAAAAATAAAATTACACGCAGATATATTTTTTACAATAATGAAGCACATTTAAATATTTTGTACATAAGTCTTAGTAAAAAATTCATGAAAATCTAAGAACTTTTCAACTGTTTGAGGTACGAGTTTTCAAAAGTTCTTAGATTTTTTTAATTTTTTGCTTAGACTTATCAAAATATTTAACGAGCTGAAGGTTGTAAAAAAATATTCGGAGTGTAATTTTATTTTATTTATGTTTGATAGAAATGTATATTAACCATCGTATTAGATTTATGAAGAGCTCTTCGGGAGGTATATGATGAAGATAGATGAAAGTAATTATATAAGCGAACTAAAGCGAAAAAATAGCAAAGCATTGGATTATACATATTCAAAATATGTTGGGTTGGTATATAAGGTAGTATTTGATTTATTAAAAGATACAGCATCTAAGCAGGATATTGAGGAGTGTGTGAGCGATATTTTTACATCACTTTGGAAAAATGCCACCAAATATAATGATAATATCACAACTTTTAAAAAATGGCTTGTTGCTATATCAAAATATAAAGCAATTGACTACATAAGAAAGCTAAAGAAAACACCTAAATCCATTGAACTTAAAGAGGATACCGCAATATCCAATGATAATATTGAGAAAAAAATCATTCAAACTAATGATGTTAATACTATTATAGGTATTATAAAAAATATGAGTGAAACCGACAGACAAATATTTATTAAACGGTATATTTTAAATGAAAATATTAATAATATTGCTGAATATTTAAAATTGCCCAGAACTGTAATTGATAATAGATTATCTAGAGGTAGAAAATTTATAAAAAATAAATGGGAAAAGCTTATGGGGAGGTAATTATATGGGAACTGTAAATAATAATGAAGATGTTATATTTGAGTTACTAAATTATGCCGAAATTGATGATAAGTTTGATGAAAACTTTGAATTAGATGATTTAACCTCAAAAAGAATTAAAAAGAACCTTAAAAAGAAATTACAAAAAAGAAAGAACAAAATAAAATATGCTGTTACAGCATGTATACTAATATGTTTAAGTACCGCTGCAATAAGTAATCCTACCTTAGCTGTTAATATAAAGGAATCTCTAATACAATCAATAGCAAATATACGAGGTGATTATGCCAACTATAAAAAATATACTCAGCACGTTAGTCTAACAGCCTATGACAAAAATATTAAATTTATAATTAATGAAATAGCAAGTGACAATAATAAAATTATGATTTCTTATTCTATCATCGGTGACAATAGTTTAAAAAATACATTGAAAGTTCCAGGTGGAATTATGGGAATATTGAAAATTAATGAAAAAGATTTTACCTTTGGTGATTCTATAGGAAGTGAAAATCAAATTGATGATAAAAGATATGATGGTGTTATCGAAATACATAACATGCTACCTAACTTTCCAAATACATTCTATTTATCTATTAATATTACTCAAATAGCTGGCTTAGACGGTAACTGGAAATTCAATATCAAAATAGATAATAAGGAGATAGAAAAAGAAACTAAGACTTATAATGTTACTAAAAATATTAACATTGGAACTACGAAGTATACAATAAAAAGGATATGTATCACCCCCTTATCTACTAGTATAGAAGTTGATGGAGATATTTCTAGACATTCTTGTTTTTTATTTGATGATACTGGTAATGTGATAAATTCTCAAAGCGGCTCTGAAAATGGATATGATGGAGAACTTTATTATAATGCATTAACAAATCGTAATACAAAATCACTTACTTTTTTGCCTTTTGACTATAATGAAAATTATGTACCCAATCCAAGATTTTATAATATGGATAAACTTCCACTTGAACTACCTCAAGGAGAACTAGGAAAATTAATAGTGAACAAACTAGAATGGGATAATGATGTTTTAAAAGTTTACTATTCTGCTGAAGGAAAAATACCCATTGAGCAATCAAGAGGATTACTTTTATTAGATGAACAAAATAATAGTGACATAATCAGTGAAAATAGATTTAATACTAACATAAATCAATCAAATCAACATAACTTTATAATGTATTTTAAAGGTGTAAATAAGGGTAAAAAATATAAAATAGGTACATCAAATCTAGAAGATTTTTATAAATTATACGATGATTCTAAGTTTACCATAAAATTAAAGTAATCAATGTATTGAAACAAGGCGTACTAACAAGTAATACGCCTTTTCTTTTCGCAATCCACTTATAGCATCAAACTGGGATCTAATGTTAATTGTAATAATTGGAGGTTTAATATCATCAGCTTATCAGATTAAAAATAAGGTTATTTCTCATCATTCTTTTGCTCGTAGTTTTATTGCCATTGCATTGTTTACAGCATTTATTGCATTCTTAATAACATTTCTCTTTTTAAAATAATTGTTGGTTTTATGGCTGTGTTTATTAAAAATCATTACATAACTCAACTTTCACACATACAAAATTTTGACTTAATATAAGAAGAAAGTCTATCTATCATAAATTTATAATACATCAACATAATATTTGTATTACGAACGTAAAAACACCGTAAAATTTTTTAAATAATACGGCGTTTCAGTAAATTATTCACTTTTTAATTGTTACGTTAAATAAGAAGATTGTTCATTAACTTTGATGCTCATACTGAACCAACCATCTGCTAAATGTATCCATAAATTTATGAATAACACCTAAATTGACTATCATAATTATAAAACCTAAAATTGAGTAAAAAATAACTGTATTCAATATGAATAATTGCATTATATGCTTAATAATATACATACAAATAGGCAAACAAATAATACTTGTAACAATGGCGGGAACATATTTCCTTACAATCAATGTTTGAAAGCAATGTACTACTAAATGTAAAGTAAAAGCAATAAATAAACCTAACCACAGGCTATACCAATTCATCACATAGGAAATAACTGTTATTGTGCTAATTAATATAAATTCTTCTGCTACTCCGAATGCAAAAGATGATGTTGTAATATTATCAAAATGGGGTAATAACTTTTTTGATAACATAGGAAATTTTTTACACAAATAGCGTCTATTTTTGCTTATCCAAACTCGCATGAAAATTATTTCCTCAAAATCATGGAAAATGAAAAGTATAGGAAAAAACCATATAATTACTTGGATATTATTCATTCATCAGCACCTCTTAATATACCATTATATAAGAAGATTATACATTAATATTATCATAACAGTTTCATTCATATAATTCTATAAGTGTATTTTATAAATATTTAATCAGGGTATTTTATAAAGCAATATTGCCTCAAGTCTATCTCATCTTTTGCTATAGTTTTGACTAGATTGAAACCAAAGTGTTCGTAGATTGGTATATTGTTTGGGTTATTTGATTCTAAAATTATAGGTATATTATTTTCATTACAATAGTTTAATGTTGGTGCAATCAATTTTCTGAAAACACCTTTACCACGATCTTCATTTGCAATAGCAATTACTTTGATGTAATAATAATTACTTTTGATAAATTCTTTTTGCCATTTTAAATTAATAACCTTTAAAGCATTTTTTACATTGGATGAATATATCTTAAAATCTTTTTTCCCGAGAACGCGAAATACTCTAGGGCTTGCCATTAAATTTAGTATTAGTGTTCTAAAACTTTTATAATTCTTTTTTTCATAACCAATTATTACAGAATTAAGCTTATCATCTAAACTAAATATCTCTATTGTTTTTTCAAAAATAGGTAATTGAGTCATAAATAGCTTTTCTAAAAATATTTTTTTATCATCTATCCCTTTTGTCTGCATAATAACCAAAGGATCATTAATAAAACATTTTGTTAAAAGTCTAGCTATTGACTCAATTTGATTTTCATTTATTCTTATCATAGCAGCTCCTCCATATACAATGGCACTAAAATGTTTTTTAACTTTTCCACTTTTTACTCCATTTATCTAATTTTTATTTCTATATCATTATTTGCTATTCTACATTACATGTTAGTAATTATATCATTAATTCATTAAAATGACATAAATGGATAGAAATAAATTTATTTTTTCAGCACCGCATTATTTAATTATCAAAGAACATCTATATATTCAAATTTATTGATTTATACATATAAATCTCAAACTGCGAAAGTTAAGTATATAACATACTTTATATAATGTTTCATATTTGAAATAGATTTATATAAGTCAACTTTAGCTATATACTCCATTCAAGCAAGCTATCTATAAAGTATTCTACCATCTATATTTTTAACAGACTTACATCCTGTTAAAACCATAGCTGATTTTAGTTCACTCTTTAAATTTTCTACATAAACCTTTACTCCTTCTCTCTGTCCTCCAAAGGATGCAGTTACAAAAGGTCTTCCTATAAGTACAGCATCTGCCCCTAGTGCAAGCATTTTAAGTACATCTACACCACTTCTCACACCGCCATCTGCAAGTATTGTAACCTTGCCTTTAACTGCCCCCGCTATCTCTGGAAGTACTTCTGCCACTCCAGGAGTTTGATCTAAAACTCTTCCACCATGGTTTGAAACAACTATGGCACTTACTCCAGCTTTAACTGCAAGTTCTGCTTCGTCTGGAGTCATTATTCCCTTTAATATAAAAGGAAGTTTTGTGCTTTCCACAACTTCTTTTATTTCTTCTATAGTCTTAGGTCCTACAGGTTTTCCATGAAGTGCTAAAGTTATCAATCCTGCGGCATCTATATCCATACCTACTGCAAAAGCCCCTGCTTTTTCAGCAAGTTTTATTTTACTTATAACATTTTTATTTTCCCAAGGTTTTATTATAGCTATGCCTTCTCCATTAAATTCTTTAAGCTTTTCAAGATTAGTTATAAGGAAAGAATCCACTGCAGTATCTCCTACCATAGGATATATACCTGCATCCAGGCATCCTCCTATAACCCAGGAAATATACTCTTCCTCTGTAAACTTTCCACCCATATTCAGTGTAGTTCCTGATACAGGTGCTGCAAAAACAGGTATGTCCATCTTTTTTCCAAATAACTCTATTGAGGTGTCAGGATTTTTAGCATCATGTATAACTCTCATGTTTAATTTACATTTGTTTAGGGAATTAAAATTTTCTTTAAAAGAATCTCCTGTTCCCTTTCCTCCCATGCCTGGAACTTCTCCAGCACAGGTCTTTCCATTACAGGCAGTACATACCCTGCAGCTTCCATTTAAATTTTCCCTTGCATTTTTCAATACATCTTTATAGTTCATAACAATGCCGCCAAATATTGAGTTTATTAATATTTAGCAGTTCTTCACCCCTTTCAAGTAATATTTTATTAAAAACAACTCATTTTATTTAAATATTGAGTTTAGGCATTTTCAAAGAAATAACTAGTCAGTATGCTAGCCTATTTTCTTTCAAATGCCTTATTTAAATCATCTTCTCCATATATTTTTATATGGTTTTTGCTTAAAAGCTCCGCTGTTACCCCAGAACCCTCTATAATATTTCCACTAAAACTTCCATCATAAATTTTACCAAAACCACAGGAGGGACTTTTAGACTTTAACACAGCTTCTTTTATATTACATGCCTTAGCTACTTTTAGAGTTTCATAGGCTCCCTTTAAAAATTCACTTGTAAAATTTTCTCCATCGTAACTTACTACATCAGCTTTTTCGTTTATCACATCTTCACCTGTGCCGCTGCATATTTCGCAGGGATTTCTAGGAGTCTCTAGTCCACCTAACTGTTCTGGGCATAACGGCAGCGCCTTTCCTTCTTTCATGAGACTTAGTACTTTTTCACAAAGGTTATTTCCTCCATTATATCTAGTATTAATGCCACACAAGCATGCACTTACTAATATCATTCCAGCCACACTCCTTATTTCAATTCAACTATTGTAACTCCTGTGCCACCTTCACCATATTCTCCAAGCCTGTGATTCTTTACATGAGAATGCTTCTTTAACATATCAGTTATAGAATTTCTAAGCACTCCGGTACCCTTACCGTGTATTATAGTAACTTCTTTAAGTCCTCCCATGTATGCATCATCTAAATATTTATCTACAGTATAGGTTGCTTCTATAGAGTCCATTCCCCTTAAATCCACTGAACTTGAAACATTTCTTAAATTTAATTTGGCTTCCCTTTTTAATTTTTTCTTTTCACTTTTTGCATCACCACTTGAGGCTCTCAATTCTTTCAATTTTACACTTATTTTCATGATTCCTGCTTGAACCTGTACTTCCCCTTTGCTGTCAGGTTTAGATAATACTACTGCTTTTTGATTTAATGAAGGTATGAATACTTCCTGACCTTCTTTTACAGATTTAAGCTCTTCTCCACTGTTATTTTTATTATCATACAATTTTTCTTCAGTTTTCTCTAATCTATCCTTGAGTTTTTTTCTGTTTTCCTCTAATTTATGTCTTACAGAAGAGGTATATCCCATTCTTTCCAGTTCTCTCATATCCTTTAGGATTTTATCTGCTTCTTCTTTAGAATTTCTTATTATTTCCTTTGCCTCTCTCTGCGCTCCAATAATAGCCTTATCTCTTATATTTTGAAGTTTGCTTGCTTTTTCTTCATACTTTTCTTTAATTTTAGCTGCCTCACCTTTTAGCATTTCCGCTTCTCTGGCAAAAGTTTCAGCTTTTGATCTCTTTTCCTGGAGGCTTTGAATTAAATCTTCAAATTGCAGAGCATCACTAGCTATGTTTTCTCTAGCATCTTCTATTATAAACTCTGGTAGTCCAAGTCTTTTTGATATTTCAAAGGCATTAGACTTTCCCGGTACTCCTATCATAAGCCTGTAAGTAGGTCTCAAAGTTTCTACGTCAAATTCTACAGATGCATTTTCTACTCCCTCATTTTTTAAAGCATATACTTTTAGTTCACTGTAATGAGTTGTAGCCACCATAGTGCATCCTCTTTTTCTTAAATTTTCAAGTATGGATACTGCAAGAGCTGCACCTTCTGTAGGATCAGTACCTGCACCTAATTCATCAAACAACACAAGAGATTTCTCATCAGACTTTTCAATAATGTTTACTATATTAGTCATATGTGATGAAAATGTAGATAAATTCTGTTCTATGCTCTGCTCATCTCCAATATCTGCAAATACCTCTGTAAAAAATCCCACAGTAGAATTCTCCCTGGCAGGTATCATAAGCCCGCTCAATGCCATAATATGTAAAAGTCCTATGGTTTTAAGAGTTACAGTTTTTCCTCCTGTATTAGGACCTGTTATAACTAAACAGCTAAAATTCCTACCTATATATACATCCATAGGTACTACTGTTTTTTTATTTATAAGTGGATGTCTACCTTCTATAATATTAACAATTCCATTTTCACTTACATCTGGAATATTTCCATTTAACTCACTGCCAAATTTAGCTTTCGCAAATATAAAATCAAGCTCCCATATTATATTTGCATTTCTTTCAACTACAGTTATATTGTCATATATTTGCTCACACAGTTCAGCTAATATCCTATCTATCTCTGCTTTTTCCTTTAATTTTAGTTCCTTTATTTCGTTATTCAAGTTTACAAGTCCCATAGGTTCTATATAAAGGGTTGCCCCACTTGAACTTTGATCATGGACAAGTCCCGGTACGGATGACTTATTTTCCGCTTTTACAGGAAGCACATACCTGTCTCCTCTCATAGTATACAAGTTATCCTGCAGGTAATCGGAGTAACTTCTTATAAGTGAATTTACCCTATCCCTTACTGAAGCATTTTTATCTTTTAAACTTTTTCTGATATTGTAGAGAAGAGAGCTTGCCTTATCAGATATTTCCTCTTCACTTTCTATGCATATAAAAATTTCATCTTCCAAATTTTTTAAAGGAACAATACCTGCACATATATCTTCTATAATTTGAAAATGTTCTTCATCTTCTTTGACAGTTATATACTTCTGAATTCTCCTTGCAGCCCTGAGTATTGCTCCTATTTTAAGAATTTGTCCCGGCATTAATGTAGAACCTTTTCCTGCCATTTTTATACCCTGTCTTACATCATAAACCCCTTCAAAAGGAGGATTGCCTTTAGTTACAAGAAGTTTTAAAGCTTCTCTTGTTTCCTGCAAATGTTCCCTCACTTCATATAGGTTGTCATAAGGACTTAATTTTTCTATTAAATCTTTAGCTGCTCCAGTATTTGCATAATTTTTTAATTTTTCCTTTACTTTATAAAATTCTAAAACCCTTAATGATTTTTCGTTCATTTAAATTTACCAATCCCTTCAGATCAAATGACTTTAATTTTGTGTTACCAATAGCCTTACTCTATACTATTTTTATAATGTCCTCTGGTAAACTCACTAAAATCACCATGAAATTCTTCTTTTTCAAACCATTCTAACATTTTTTTAGTCTGGCTATAATCTTCATCAATAAAATCTACTCTAAAGCTATCAATTCCCATATTTCTAAGTTCCTTTATGTTTGGTATAAGGTTAGTTGCAGCGGAATTATATATGTAACTCCTGCAAAATTCATCCGTATTTAATGGAAATTCTTTTTTCTTTCTGTCTATAAGAAAGAACTCCCTACCATTACAAGCGCCTTTACAATTTTTAGAAGTAGTTTTGCCTCCAAAAGTGCTTCCTATAGGGCAGTACTCACTTACCATAAGTTCCACTTTCCCATATACAAACATTTGAGCTTTAAAACTACTATTTTTAATTAATTCATTTATTTCAGGTTTACTTAATTCCACACTTAAACAAGAGCCATTTGTAATTTTACTATAAAAATCCAAAGTACAGCTGTTTGTTATGTTTAACTTATAGTCACCTAATATATTTAGCTTATTTCTAAACTTACTTATTATACCTAAGTTTGCAGTAACTATGCCTTCAATTTTATCTAAGTTTTCATCTATAAATCTCTCTATATAATTAAATTCACTTTTAACTATATTGGGAATCTTAATATATATTTTTTTAGATTCAAGATGATTTAAATTATTTATTTTAATTTGTTTAAACGGATTTATACATATATATTCAAAACCTGATTCCATGACTGCCTTCAATTGATCGTTAGTACTTACAAATACCATTTTAGGTGGCAAACATACTTTGTGAAAATTATTTTTCAGTTCAGGTTCTTCATATATTTTTTCATTTGAAATACTGTTTTTCTTATTTTTATTTAGTATGTATTGCTTGATTTCATCTAAAAGCCTTCTCCTAATTTCATTTAAATCAGATATAGGCAAAAACCCAGATTGAAATATTTCAAATTCTATACTATCAAACCTAAATATATTATTTCCAGTCTTATTTAAACTTTTGCATATTCTCTCTTTGCTCAAGGGCTGCTTTAGAGCCTCTTCTACTATTTGTCCTTCCACTTTAAAATCATTTTTATCGTAGTCACAATGCAAGATAACTGGTTTTCCCACTTCAAATTGTATTTTTAAACATAAGTTAATTTTTCTACCATAGTGATCTTTATATATCTTTTCTAACTTTTCAAGCTGAATTGAATCAGAAGTTTTATATACCCTATCTCCTGATTTATAATTTGCTGGAAAAATTTTGACTTTTTCTCCCTTATAAGCCCTTGTAGTTTCTTTTCCTAACTTCACTAGTTTAGAAATAGTAAAACCACCAGCTCCAATTCTCACTCCATCTCCTTTTGATATATCCTCAGTCAGTAGAATGGTTTTATCACTATTTACTTTACCTATTTCAATACCTGTATTCTTAGGGAAAGAATAAGACATCATATCTTTTCCTTTATTTTTATATAAATAAGCTTCTGAAAATCCCTGTCTATTAAACAATTGCAAAAGTCTTTTTTTACTACCCTCCATATAAGATAAATCCTTTAATTTTTTGCCATCTTGGTAGAAGTTGTCAATTACATTTCTATATTCCGATACAACTCCTGCTACATATTCCGGTCTTTTCATTCTTCCTTCTATTTTCAAGGAACTTGCTCCACTTTCTATTATTTCTTCAATGTTTTCAATAGTACACATATCTTTTGGACTCAAAATATATCCTTTATACTTACTGCCATCTTGCTTATTTGCAATTTCATAGGGAAGTCTGCAGGGCTGGGCACATCTACCTCTATTTCCACTTCTTCCACCAATCATACTGCTCATAAGGCATTGTCCTGAATAACAAATACAAAGAGCACCATGTATAAATATTTCCGTTTCTATCGGAAGAGTTTTAGATATATATTTTATTTCTTTTAATGAGAGTTCCCTAGAAAGCACTATTCTTTTATAACCTAATTTGCTTAAAAACAAAGCAGCTTCTACATTATGTACTGTCATTTGAGTAGAAGCATGAAGATCAAGTTCAGGAAGCTTTTTTCTTAAAAGAGATGCCAATCCAATATCCTGTATAATAAGGGCATCTACTCCTACATTATACAAAAATTCAGCATACTTACAAGCTTCTTTTAACTCCTTTTCTTTCATTATAGTATTTATAGTAACGTGTACTTTTACATTATATAGATGGCAGTATTCTATTGCCTCTTTCATAGTCTTCTTATCAAAGTTAGAAGCATAAGCCCTGGCAGAAAACTTATTTCCTCCAAGATAAACAGCATCTGCCCCTGATTGAACTGCCGCATATAAACTTTCTAAACTTCCTGCCGGAGCTAATAATTCCACTTTTTTCATTATTCCATCTTCTCCTGTTTAAATATTTAATGTATATGACGCAAAATAAACTAGCATACCTACTAGTTATTTTTTTAAATATGCCTCAATTCATTTACTAATAAAATCCGAACTAAGACCATTGTCAGTTCGGATTTTATTTTACTCCATCATTTAAAAGAGCATTTCTATTTTTTCTCTCTTTTGCCAGACTTATCTGGTTTTCTTCTAGTTTATGTTGAAGATCTATTATCTTATACTTGCCTGATTGTACTTGAAATTTCAGTTCTTTATTTTGTGCTGCAATTTTTGTATTTTCACTCATATATTTTTGAGCTGTTTCTTTTATAATTTTTATTTCCTCTTCTAATTTCTTTATTTTTTCATCTTTTTCTTTTAAAGGTCCATCACTATTGCTATTCTTTAGTTTTACTTTAAATTCAGCATTGAGTTCCTCAGTATACTTAAGCTGTTTTCTCAAAGAATTAATCTGATCTTCATATACTTTTCCTACCTTTTCTAACTCATCCACCCTTCCTGACAACTGCTCTTCTTTTTCCTTGGCTTTTAACATATCATCTGCTACATTAAGTGCCGATAAAACAGCTGCTGAGGCAGTGCTTAATTTACTATTATTTTTTATAATGCTCTTAACTTTTTTATCAACATAACTTGCTACTTTATGTAGATATTCTTCTTGCTCGTCGCCTTTTAAATTATATTCAATTCCATTTATAAAAACTGTCACCACATTCATTCAAACACCCTCTTAAATCATGCCGTTTCCAATTCTTTATAACAACATTTTATCACAAATCATATATATATGAAATATTTTATTTTACATTAAATAGCTAAAGCATAGTAAAAAGAAGCTAGATAAACATTAAATTTATCCAGCCTTACTTACAAAAACTATTACTGTCTAAGTTGTGCTCCTAAATTATTCTCTAGTGACCTTATTATTTTACTATGAACTTTGTTAACTTCCTTATCCGTAAGCGTTTTATTTTCAGCTCTATAAGATAATGAATAAGCTATACTCTTCTTTCCATTTTCTATCTGTTTACCTTTATAAACATCGAATAATTTAATTTTTTCTATGATGTTTCCTCCCTGTTTCCTTATAATGTCTTCTACTTCCTGTACCATTACATTATCATCTACCAAAACTGCAATATCTCTAGAAACTGCAGGGAATTTAGGCAGTGGTGTATATTTTTTATTCGAATCAGCATGTTCATACAAAACATCTAAATTTAATTCAGCTACATAACATCTTTCACCTATACCATAATTTTCAGATACAACTGGGTGAATTTCTCCAAGTAATCCTGCTAACTTCCTATTTACATAAAGGGCAGATGTTCTTCCAGGATGGAAAGTTGGATTCTCACTTTCTCTCTTAAAAGAAAATTTATCTATTCCTAGTACTTCTAATATGTTTTCCACTATACCTTTTAAATTAAAGTAATTGACTTCGCCATACATTCCAATGGTTACAATATTTTTCTCTTCAGGTAAACTATCTTCATTTTCCAATGGAATATACACCCTTCCAATTTCAAATAATCTGGCAATTTCATTTTTTCTTGAATAGTTTCTACCTAAAGATTCCATCATAGATGGTAATGTAGTTGTTCTCATTATGCTGTAATCTTCTCCCAAAGGATTTTTTATAACTACAGCATTTCTAAGTTGACTATCTTCTGGTAAAAGTATTTTATCAAATACTTTTCTGCTTATAAAAGAGTAACTTATGGATTGGTTTAATCCACTTGAAATAAGTGCTTCCACTATTTTATCATCTAACTTTTGCTTTGGGTTCTTTCCTCCCCTTGTACTTACACTTGTTATTACAGTAGAAGGTACGTTACCATATCCATATATCCTAGCCACTTCTTCTGCCACATCTTCTCTTATATTTATATCTCCCCTAAAAGTAGGAACGTCTATATGTAATAGATCTCCTTTAAGCTGAGTTTTTAATTCCAGTCTACTCAAATAATCTACCATATCTTCCTTAGGTATTTCAGTACCCAAAAATTTATTTACCCAGTTGAAATCAACATCTACGCTGTGTGGTTCAACTTTTTCATTGTATACATCAATAGTACCTTCCATAACTTTTCCTGCTTTTAGCATCTCAACTAAATTGCAAGCTCTGTTCATAGCAACCTCAGCTAAATTAGGATCAAGATCCTTTTCAAATCTACCTGAAGCTTCTGTTCTAAGAGCCAGCTTTTGTGAAGAAACTCTTATATTAGTACCATCAAAGTTAGCACACTCAAATACTATACAAGAAGTATCCTCTCTTATTTCAGAATTAAGGCCCCCCATTATTCCTGCAAGTCCGATAGCCTTATCTCCATCCTTAATGGTAAGCATATTCTGATCCAATTGCCTTTCCTCTTCATCAAGAGTAGTAAACTTTTCTCCATCTTTAGCTCTCTCTACAACTATAGTCCCAGATTTTATCTCCCTTATATCATAAGCATGCATAGGTTCTCCAATTTCAAGCATTACAAAATTAGTTATATCAACTATATTGTTTATTGGCCTTACACCTGCTTCTAAAAGTCTCTCCTGCATCCATGAAGGTGATGGTTCTATTTTTATATCTTTTATACCCCTTGCCATATACCTTTTGCAAAGTTTATCTTTTATTTCCACCTTTAATGTATTTTGAATATTTTCGCTGCAAGAAGGCTTATAATTTAATTCTGGCATTTTGTAGCTTTCATTTAAAGTTGCAGCAGTTTCCCTTGCCATTCCTATCATACTAAGACAATCAGGTCTATTTGAAGTTATCTCAAAATCCAGTATAGTACTTGTCATATCAAGCACTTCCTTTATGTCCTTCCCAATTGGTGTATCTTCTTTTAAAATCATAAGTCCATATACAGGCTTATCTCCTGCTATGCCAAGCTCTTCCTCAGAGCAAAACATTCCATTTGACATAAGACCTCTTAGTTTTCCTTTTTTTATCTTTACTCCACCATGAAGTGTAGAATCATGAAGCGCTACAGGAACTATATCTTGTTCTTTCATATTAGTAGCAGCCGTTATAATTTGAATAGGCTCTTCTTTTCCTATATCCACCTGACATACAACGAGTTTATCTGCCTGAGGATGTTTTTCTATTTTCATTATTTTACCTGTAACTACATTTTGGATTTCATCCCCAGTTACAATTGCTTCTTCAAGTTTTGAACCACTTAAAGTCAATCTATCTCCTAATTCTTTTCCTGGAATATCTATTTTAACATAATCCTTTAACCATTTTACTGGAACTTTCATACAAAAATCTCCTTTCAAATTTTTAATTTAGAAACTCTATTTAAAATTGATTTAAAAATCTCATATCACTTTCATACATATTTCTTATATCATCTATTCCATATTTTAACATAACCATTCTATCTACACCCATTCCAAAGGCAAATCCGCTGTAAACTTCAGGATCTATTCCACAATTTCTAAGTACCTGTGGATGAACCATTCCACATCCTAAAAGTTCTATCCATCCTTCTCCTTTACATACCCTGCATCCTTTTCCATTACATACAAAACAGGTAGCATCCATTTCTGCAGAAGGTTCTGTAAAAGGGAAATGATGAGGTCTAAATTTTGTATGTATGTCATTTCCAAATAATTTTTTAGCAAATAACTCAAGAGTACCCTTTAAATTTGCAAAGGTTATACCCTTGTCAACTACTAGGCCTTCCATTTGATAAAATATAGGTGAATGAGTGGCATCTACTGAATCTGAACGATAGACTTTACCTGGAGATATCATCTTTATTGGAGGTTTTTGTTTTTCCATAGTTCTTATCTGTATTGGAGAAGTTTGAGTTCTAAGCACTACATTGTCATTTATATAAAAAGTATCCTGCTCACCTCTTGCTGGATGATTTTTAGGTATATTAAGTGCTTCAAAATTATAATAATCCTTCTCTACCTCAGGACCTTCTTCTATAGTAAATCCCATAGAAATAAATATATGTTTCATCTCTTCCAAAGTTTGTTCTAGTGGATGGCGTTTTCCTATAGTTTGTTTTACACCAGGCATAGTAATATCAATGGTTTCATTCTCTAACTTTGCTTGTGTATCATTTGATTTTATCTTTTTTGATGCCTCTTCTATAGCATTTTCCAGTGTGCTCCTCACTTCATTGGCAAGTTTACCAATTACAGGCCTTTCTTCTTTGGGAAGTTCCTTCATTCCTCTAAGTATTTTTGTAAGTTCTCCCTTTTTACCTAAATATTTAATTCTTATATCCTCTATATCTAACTTTTTATTTTTTAATTCGCTAAGGGCATTTTCCTTTATCTGTTTTAATTTTTCTTTCATTTTAAACTCTCCTTTCACTACAGTTTTTTATTTAAAGCAAAAAGCAAAAATAAAAAGCCCATCCCTTTAAGGGACGAACTTTGATCCGCGTTACCACCCAAAATTGATACTATTAGAAAATAATATCCTCTTTGTATACTTTAACGATATTAACCGCTGACTACTAATTATATTTTCACAGCCAGTACTCCATGAGGAACTTCAATATATAATATTTTAAAAAAAGCTTTCAGCCCTGACTTTTTATCTCTGATAAAAATCATATATCTACTTTCTCTTTCACAGTAAGTGTCCTTATTCAACTTTTGTTGTTTATACCTTTAAATTTTACATATACATTTACATATTGTCAACATTAAATTAAATTTTGTCTTACTGTTTCGAACATCATTATTGACGCCGCTGCAGATACATTTAAAGATTCAGCACCACCTGGCATCGGTATCTTTACCTTTATATCAGAAATATCTTGTATAATTTTGCTAAGACCATTTCCTTCATTTCCCACTGCAATTATAACTTTTCCCTTTAAATTTGCATCATAAAAGTTAATATCCGTATCCAAAGAACTTCCTATTAATTTAAACCCACTTTTTTTGAGCAGCTCTATTTTTTTTAAGTCTTCATCATAGATTACAGGTACATGAAATATAGATCCCATTGTTGATCTCAATGTCTTCTCATTGTATATATCTACCGTTCCTTTTGTAATTATAACCCCTAAAGCCCCAGAGGCATGTGCGCTCCTTATTATAGTACCCATATTGCCTGGATCTTGAATTTTATCTACCAGTACATAAAATCCTTCTTCATTTTTAACTTTCAATTCTCTATTTTCCACTACAGCAGCTATTCCTTGGGGATTTTCAGTATTTACCATAGCTTTAAACACATCTTTTTCTACAAAATACACGGGAAAATCACATCTAAAATTTTCTTTTAATAAAAATTTTTTCCACTTATCCTCAAAATCATTTTTTAAGAAAATTGAAGATATTTTGAAATCAGAATATAGAGCTTCTCTTACAAATCTGAAACCTTCTATTAAAAACTTACCTTTTTGGACCCTATACTTCTTTTCCTTTAACTTTTTTACTTCTTTTATATGTACATTATCTTTGCTTCTAATTATATCCATAATGATCCACCTTATTATGATAATTTACCTATAAAAAAGCACAGCAAAATTATGCTGCACTCCTTATGTAATACACTATTACATATTTAGTTGTTTTTTAGCTACTTCAACTAATTCAGTAAATCCTTTAGGATCATTTATAGCTATTTCTGAAAGCATCTTTCTATTCATGTCAATGCCTGCAGTCTTTATTCCATTTATAAACTTGGAATATGAAAGTCCATTCATTCTAGTTGCAGCATTTATTCTAGCTATCCACAATTTTCTAAAATCTCTCTTCTTTAATTTTCTTCCTACATATGCATATCTTAGAGCCCTTAAAACTGTCTCGTTAGCAGTTCTAAATAGTTTACTTTTTCCGCCATAATAACCTTTTGCAAGCTTTAATATTTTTTTATGATGTTTACGAGCATTCATTGCTCTTTTTACTCTTGCCATAGTAAAACCTCCTTTTAGAATCCTTCAATTATACGTAAGGCATTAATTTCTTCATAGTTTTTTCTTGGGTTTCTGAAACAAGTCCTGCTTTTCTTAAATTTCTTTTAGTTTTTGCACTTTTCTTTGTAAGTATATGCCTTTTAAAAGCTTTTGATCTCTTTAACTTACCAGTTCCTGTGATTTTAAATCTTTTTACTACACTTCTTTTAGTTTTCATTTTTGGCATAATAAATTCCTCCTCTCAATTATGCTTTCTTTGCTGATAAAAACATTATCATATTTCTTCCTTCAAGCTTAGGTTGCCTTTCTATTACACAAACATCCTGAAGTTTAGAATAAAATATATCTAAAATTTTTTTACCTATAAAGGAATAATCAGCTTCCCTTCCTCTAAATCTTATAGTAACTTTAACTTTATCTCCTTCAAGTAAAAATTTTCTTGCATTTTTACCTTTAATAGAAATATCATGTTCTTCTATTTTAGGGCTAAGTCTAACTTCTTTTATATTAACAACTTTCTGTTTTTTCCTAGCCTCTTTATCTTTCTTAACCTGTTCATAAATAAACTTTCCATAATTCATGATTTTACAAACCGGTGGCTTTGCATTTGGAGATATCATAACCAAATCCAATTCTTTTTTTTCTGCAAGCTTTAATGCTTCTTTTGATGATATAACTCCCATTTGACTTCCATCATCTGAAATAACCCTTACTTCTTTTTGTACTATATCCTGATTTATAAGAAAACTTTTATTAATTATTTTCACCTCCTAGTCGGAATTTACAAAGCATATAAAAAAGGACAGCTGCTGCCGTCCTTTGAATACATCAATAATAAAGAATTCTTTTAACTAAGAAATCTTCATAACCTTACTGGCTGTGCCGTAAGGTGAGAAACGGCTAGTTTCTTCTTAACGAATCATATTATACTATTGTTACAACTTATAGTCAACATATAATTTTAATTTATACATTACTTATTTTTTTATCTATTTCATCTTTAAGTTTTGAAATAAAGTCATCTAGTGGCATAGCTCCCATATCTCCGCCTTTTCTCATCCTTACAGATACAGTTTTATCTTTCATTTCTTTATCTCCTAATACAAGCATATAAGGAACTTTCTGCATTTGAGCTTCTCTTATCTTATATCCTATTTTCTCATTTCTCATATCTGACTCTACTCTTATATCATTTTCCTTTAATTTTTCAACTACTTCTTTTAAGTAGTCATCTTGAGAATCAGTAATATTCATTACTTCAACTTGTACTGGTGCAAGCCAAGCTGGGAATGCCCCTGCATAATTCTCTATTAAAATTCCTATAAATCTTTCTATAGATCCAAATACAACTCTGTGAATCATAACTGGTCTATGCTTTTCTCCATCTGCTCCTACATAAGTCAAATCAAATCTTTCTGGCATCTGGAAATCCAATTGAACAGTTCCACACTGCCAAGTTCTTCCTATAGAATCTTTTAGGTGGAAATCTATCTTAGGTCCGTAGAAAGCTCCATCACCTTCATTTACTCTATAGTCAAGTCCTACTGCTTTTAGTGCATCTTTAAGCCCTTCAGTTGCAGCTTCCCAATCTTCATCACTTCCCATGGAATCTTCAGGTCGTGTTGATAATTCAACAAAATACTCAAATTTAAATACTTTGTAGAAACTGTCTATAAGTTTTATTACCTTTATTATTTCATCTTTCATATTATCTTTAGTCATAAATATATGGGCATCATCTTGAGTAAAACATCTTACCCTCATAAGTCCATGAAGAGCTCCGGATTTTTCATGCCTATGAACAATTCCCATTTCAGCATATCTTATAGGAAGATCTCTATAAGAATGTATTTTATTTTTATAAACAAGTATGGAACCAGGACAGTTCATTGGCTTTATAGCATAATCTTCATCATCTATTTTTGTAAAATACATATTTTCTTTGTAGTGATCCCAGTGTCCTGATTGATGCCACAAACTCTCATTTAGTATGATAGGAGTCATTATCTCATCATATCCTGCTTTATGGTGAACTTCTCTCCAGTAATTTTGAAGTGTATTTCTTACAATCATTCCCTTTGGATGAAAAAATGGGAATCCAGGTCCTTCTTCATGTATACTGAAAAGATCAAGTTCTTTTCCAAGCTTTCTGTGATCTCTCTTTTTAGCTTCTTCTAACATTGTCAAATAATCTTTGAGGTCATTCTTTTTCTCAAAAGCAGTACCATATATTCTCTGGAGCATTTTGTTCTTTTCATTTCCTCTCCAATAAGCTCCTGCAATTGAAAGAAGCTTTACAACTTTAACTTTACCCGTTGATGGCACATGAGGTCCTGCACATAAATCTACAAAATCTCCCTGCTTATAAAAAGATATAACTTCATCTTCAGGTAAATCTTTAATCAATTCAACTTTATAAGGTTCATTTTTCTCTTCCATTAGCTTAATAGCTTCATCTCTTGGAAGTTCAAATCTCTCTAATTTTTCATTTTCTTTTATTATCTTATTCATCTCAGCTTCAATTTTTTCAAGCAATTCTGGTGTAAACGAAAAATCAGCATCCATGTCATAATAAAATCCATCATCTATAGAAGGTCCTATAGCTAATTTTACTTCTGGATACAATCTTTTAACTGCCTGTGCAAGTATATGAGATCCAGTATGCCTCAATATCTTTTTTCCATCTTCATCTCCAAAAGTTAAAATTTCAAGTTTACAATCTTCATTAATTTCCTTATTAAGTTCTTCTACTTTACCATTTATCTTAGCTCCTAGAGCCTTTTTCCCAAGTGAAGTGCTTAATTTTGCTGCAATATCAGCTACTTTTAATCCTTTTTCTACTTCAAGTTCTTTACCATCTTTTAAGATTATCTTTACCATATTTACTCCTCCCTATATAATTAGTTTTTACTAAATTTATCCTCAAACAGTGCTTGAAACTTAAAATTAAGCAATAAAAAAACTCTCCCACAGAAATGGGACGAGTATTATCGCGGTTCCACCCAAATTAACAGCATTAAGCTTTCACAAAACAGACAATTATACTGTAGATGAAAATTTTATTATATAAACTTTAATTTTCACAACCAGTTATGAGAACAAGCTATTTGCTTCAATCAAAAGCAATATGCCATTATCTTTGAATCCATAACGCAGATTAGCGGAAATATTTACTTAATTTCAATATACAACTCAAAGGTGGTATTCAATAAATCTTGCCTAAAGGATATTTCAGCTTAAAATCCTTCTCTCTTAAGGTAAGTAATTTATTTACTTTTCCTTTTCATGGTCTTTATCCTATTTGAATTTATTATATTATTGTGCAATAGGTATGTCAATATAAATATACAAAAATTTTTATATAATAGCTAACTTATTCCAGTTTTGTACTATACAAGGGTTTCTGCACGAAAAATCAAATTATACTCCAGATAATTAACTCAACTTTCGCACATATGAAATTTTGACTTAATATAAAAATATTGCGAAGCAACTTTTCACAGGACAATTGACAGAGGACAGAGGACAGAGGACAA
>ENA-UOOE01000316-UOOE01000316.1-fermentation-metagenome-genome-assembly--contig:-NODE-316-length-49717-cov-4.188071_pt1 | contig 49717 bp, 38 predicted proteins | sample MGYA00245776_ERZ724021 | MGnify/ENA primary metagenome ERZ724021 (study PRJEB28704, sample SAMN03018321) | fermentation metagenome | biome: anthropogenic terrestrial biome; feature: soil; material... | reverse complement strand
GAGATCCGGACTCCGGCATCGCCCCCAACACTCCCTTTGAGGAATTGCCAGACAGCTGGACCTGTCCCCAATGTGGTGCATCAAAGAGCGACTTCGAAGAGCTTAAATGAATTGCAGCCAGGTGGAGGAGAGATGACCCTTGTAAGAGAGATCAAACCGGGAGTATTTTCCATCGGGGCGATAGACTGGGACCGCAGGCTATTTGACGCCCTGATCGCCCTGCCCGATGGAACCAGCTACAACTCATATCTGGTCCGGGGAAAGAACAAGATCGCGCTCATCGATGCCGTGGATTCTACTATGGCCGATGTGCTCATAGAAAACCTGAATGCTCTGGGCATAAAGAAGATCGACTACATCATAGTACAGCATGCCGAACAGGATCACACCGGGAGCCTAGGCCGGCTGGTTGAGCTATATCCCGATTCCGTAGTTGCCGGCTCGGCCAGATGCCTGGAGCTGCTGGTTGAGTTCGGCCTGGTGGATAAAAAGAGAACGCAGGAGCTGAAGGACGGCGATGTAATCGATCTGGGAGGCAAGAGCCTGCAGATAATCTCCGCGCCCTGGGTTCACTGGCCAGATACCATATTGTCCTATCTTGCCGCGGACAGAATTCTCTTCAGCTGCGATTTTCTGGGATCGCATCTAGCCACTAGCACTCTATATGCAGATGAGGCAGTGGTCTATAGAGCTGCAAAGAGATATTATGCAGAGATCATGATGCCCTTCCGCCAGCACATTAGAAAGCACCTGGAAAGGATATCGAATTATGATATTGACATAATTGCCCCCAGCCACGGCCCCATCCATGCCCGTCCAGAATTCATACTAAATGCTTATGGAGAATGGGCCTCGGACGAGGTGAAAAACCAGGTGGTTTTGCCCTTTGTTTCCATGCACGGTTCGACAAAAGCCATGACCGACTATATCGCAGATGCTCTGATCGCCAGGGGAATCGAGGTCAAACGATTCGACCTCACCAACAGCGATATAGGTTTGCTGGCCGAGGCCCTAGTCGATGCTTCAACCATTGTAATTGGCACGCCCACGATGCTCTCTGGCGCTCATCCCCTGGCCCTTTATGCTGCCATCCTGGCCAATGCCCTCCGGCCGAAGACCAGGTACGCATCCATAATCGGATCATATGGCTGGGGAGGGAAGATGCTGGAACAGATCATCCAGGCTATGCCCAATCTCAAGCTGCAGCTCTTCGATCCGGTGGTGGCCAAAGGATATCCCAAGGAGGCCGATTTCCGCCGTCTGGACCGGCTGGCGGATGAGATTTTAGCCAAGCACCGTGAACTAATGCATGCCCAAAGCGCGACCAATTGAAAGCTCAGAAATGATGAATACAATCTCATCGATCCTCAGGGTAAGATGACCGTCAAGAGATTCGTTTGCAGGTGGCCATGATAGCAGAATCTATGCTCATCTACATTATCGTCCTCCTGCTGACGGGAATGGTTGTGGGATTTGCCTGCGGCATGCTGGGGGTGGGAGGTGGATTCATCATGGTGCCGGTGCAGATCTGGGCTCTGACATCCATGGGAGTGGATCCAACTCTATCCACCAGGGTGGCTTTTGGCACCTCCCTTGCGGTCATACTGCCCACATCGCTCTGCGGATGCCATGGTCATAACTGCCAAGGAGTGGTCCTCTGGCGTCCAGGAGTGACATTGGGCCTCTCTGGCCTGGTAGGTGCCTTTCTGGGCGGAACCATTGCCGCTCATGCTCCGGGGGAGCTGCTCAGGATGATCTTTGGGATTATTATCATGGGAGGAGCTCTGCGAATGATATATGCCCGGGATCTGCGGCGAGGAAGGCCCGAGGTGGTGAGCAGCCTTTTGCCTTATATTCTATGGGGAGTAGTGGTTGGGGTTATCTCCGGGCTCGCAGGAATAGGGGGTGGCGTGATCCTTGTTCCTGCTATGGTAATTGCCATGGGCTTTACCATGTATCAGGCGGTTGGCACATCAACTGTTGCCATTGCCTTTAACGCTGTGGGAGGGACGATTGCCTATGCCATCAATGGATGGGGGGTAGCTGGGCTTCCCGCCTACTGTGTGGGCTATATCGATCTGCTTCAGTTCGTTCTCTTAGCAGGAGCGAGCATGCTGACTGCCCATTGGGGAGTGAATTTCACCCATAAAATGTCCGAGGAGAAGCTCAAGAGGATCTTCATCGCCCTGATGATCCTCATCGGCCTGAAGATGATGGGATTATTTGATTTGATGGGACTTTAGCGACGCCAATTACTATGGGAAGATCGACGAGGATTTTCATTTGTGCCGTACTAAAGGGGCATTCCCCACATGGGGTACCACTTGGCCATATCCTTCTCTATTGGCAGCTCCTTTTGCATCAGTGACCTCAGCCGGAACTCCATTGCAGTGTCGCGTTGCTTGTTGGATTTCGGCACAAAGGGATAGTATGATCCCAGCTTGAAGCTATAGATCCAGTATACAGTAGCCACTCCCTTGAAGCGATAGACTGCCGCCAAGAGCTGAGTTCCGAATCCCTGCTCCATCAATATCTGGCAGATCATTTGAATATTGGCCACCAGATCCTCAAAATCCTGGTCGGTCAGGATCACCCAGATATAGCCGTACTCATCTTTCTGGAGGTTGTGCGATGTGCCCGACTCCTGGAAGCTCAGCTTGAGGAGGGCTTCAATCTCTTTACTGGCAGATTCATAGTAAGAGGACTCCATGGGTTTGAAGCATAACCCAGCCTGTCCATCCGGCACAAGATCGAGGTTGGCATCCATTGTCACCGCAGCGGTGGAGATGGCAAATAGCCGGTCGATCTTGGCCTCGGGCAGGCGCGTCTTTCCCATAATGGAATCCAGAAATCCCATCTTCAGCTCTCCAGTCCCTGCTCAATCCTCTGCAGAGCTTCGATCCTGGCCTCCAGAGTGGGGTGGGTCGAGAAGAGGTTCATGATGGAAGAGCGGCTGAAGGCAGGCACTATGAACAGAGCGCTTACGGGCCCCTCCACCTTTCTCAGATCCTCTGTGGGCACCCGAAAGCCGCTTATCTTCATCAATGCACTCACCAGGATGGAGGGCTGCCCGGTGATGATTGCAGCTCCGCGGTCGGCGGCAAACTCCCGGTATCGGGAGAGGGCTCGTATCAGTATGAAGCTCAAGACCCACACCGCCAGGGAGACCACGAATACCACTATGAAGCTGCCTCCTGAGTCGCGACCGCGCCCGCCTCCACTGCCCATGAACGGCATGGATCTGACCAGGATCTGGGCCATGGAAGATAGGAACGTGGCTATGGTCATCACCATCATATCCCTGTTCTTAACATGAGTCAATTCATGGGCCAGCACCGCCTCCAGCTCGCTGTGATCGAGCTTTTGCATAATGCCCGTGGTCACCGCCACCACCGCATTCTTCTGGTTCCTGCCGGTAGCGAAGGCATTTGGCATTGAGCTGTTTACCACTGCTATTTTGGGCATGGGCAAATCGGCGATAGCGCAGAGCCGGGAGACGATTTGATGAAGCTCTGGAGCTTCACTCTCCGAGACAATCTTGGCGCCCATGGTCGACAGGATCATCTTATCTGAATAGTAGTATTGAAGGAGCATGAACCCGCCAATGAATAAAATAATTACTATATTATCGACGCCCTGGGAGACCAGAACTGCCAGAAACGCCAGGTAGAGGACCGCCAAAAGGATCATGGTCAGAAGCATTCTGGCTTCAAGCCCTCGATCTGCCTTCCATCTCATCATATCTTGAATTCACCCTTGATATACCTTGATTGCATCAGCCAGCATTTGTCGCTACTCAGATATGGATCTTCTCATGGATCATTCATGGATGAAGTTATATGGAAGTAATAAGAAAAAGGACTGAGGATAAAGAGGTGGATCATATGGCACAGGCGAAAATGGGCGACACCGTAAAGGTGCACTACACCGGCAAGCTGGGGACAGGGGTTATATTCGATACATCAGAAGGATGCGATCCGCTGGAGTTTGAGATTGGATCAGGCTCTTTCATACCTGGCTTTGAAGAGGCTGTAGTCGGCATGAGCCCTGGCGAGTCAAAGAAGGTCCAGATCCCTCCGGAAAAGGGCTATGGCAATTACAAGGAAGATCGGGCTATAACCATGGATAAAAAGGATTTCCCTTCAGACCTCGTTCCCGTCGAGGGAATGAGCCTTGAGATCTGCACCTCCGAGGGTACCTATGTCCCTGCGCAGATTACAGATGTTACAGAGACCACAGTCACTCTGGATGCAAATCATCCCCTCGTCGAGCAGACGCTTTATTTCGATATTATGCTATTAGAGATAACGAAGAGCATGGAAAAGTCTGCTCAGTAAGAGAAGATTTGGCCATTCAGCGAAGAGCCATAGATTTTGGGGAGAGGGGCAGGATGGGAGGGGCAGGATTATGCCCCATCCTCCTGGAAAAAACGTATCTATCCAGAATATGTGACTCTCATATTCCATTTGTTTATAATGGAGAAGAGCAAACCTCTCCAATTTAGAGAACCGACTATTGCTGCCAGAAATCCTCCAGGGTCATCTCCCTTTTCTTCTGCATCAACTGCAGCCCGGCAGCCTCCTGATCCCGCGCTGGCATTCTCTGGCGAAATGCTTGCAGGTTCTTTCTTTCCGGGCAGTACTGGCTGTCATAATAGGTCTGCCAGATATCATCTACATCCTGAGCATTTGCCCTGGCACCCTCAGCATCCGCACCTCTCTCTTCTTCCGATATCTTCAGGGCAGATTTCAATCTATCCAGAGTCTCATTCAATCCCGCCCCATGAATTCCCATCATCCTTCCCTGCCGGAAGAATGCCGTCCAGCTCTCGCTGCCATTTCCCAGGACTATTATCGTGCCAGGATTCCGGCGGGCGAAGTGCTCGCTCGTGTGCACTCCGATCCTGTGCCTGGGCTTCATATAGCCCCAGAGGACCCGGTCCCCCAATGGCCTGAGCCTGACAAATGCTTTCATCCTGTGCACCTCACTCATCACGGCATAGACCATCCTTCTCAGGCTCACAGCCTCAGGACTGGCCGAGATCTCCAGATCCAGAGCGTTTAAGCTCTTCGCCCTGGCAAGAAGCCTTTCGTTCGATTTAGCGTGCATGACCAGGTAGCGGCAATAGTCATCCGGCACCCTCATCCTGACCACATCTCCAGGGTGGTATCCCTCCAGCCGTTGATCTTCAAGAAGGGAGCTGCTCTCTTGATCACGACCCCCAGAGCCTCAAGCTCTCTTTTCGCAACGATGTTCTTCCTCATTCTCAGGCCGACTATTCTCTTCGCGCTCCGTGGCCCGATGCCTGGCACCCGGATAAGCTCCCGGTAGGCGGCCGAGTTGGGATCCACCGGCGAATCCAATAGCTCCCTGGCTATGGCCAGCTTGGGATCGGAGTTGGAGAGAAAGCCGTTCTCATCAAATGCCATGTGAATGTCGGCCGGAGGGAAATGGTAGATCCGGTAGAGCCAGTCCATCTGATATAGGCGGTGCTCCCGCCAGAGGGGCTGGCCTTCTCGAGACTCAAATGCTGTCCCCTTCTGGGGAGAAAAAGCGCTATAGTAAGCTCGCTTTACTCCAATATCTTTATACTCATATAGAATTCTTTTAAAGATGTCCTGATCGCTCTCTCCCGCAGCCCCCACCACCAATTGAGTGGTCTGGCCTGCGGGCAGATTCTCATCCGTCCCGAGGTCGCGAATGTATCTTTGCCTTTGCAGAATATCATTCTCATAGCTCTTGGTGGCACAGATCTCATTCAGCTGCGAGGCACTGGCAGCTTCCAGGTTTATGCTCACCCGGTCTGCCAGCTCCATAGCCTGCTGAATATGGGCCTTGGATGAGCCGGGCAGAATCTTGAGATGGATGTATCCCGGAAAGTCGTATTGCTTGCGCAACTTCTGCACAGTCTCCAGCATCCTCTCCATGATCAGATCCTCATCCCTGCCAGCGCCCGAGCTGAGAAAGAGTCCTTCGATATAGTTGGAGCGATATAAGGAGAGGGTGATCCTGGCCAGCTCATCTGGAGTATAGGAGAAGGTTTGCACCTTGCGGCTGCAATTGGTGGCATTGATGCAGTAGTTGCATTGATGGCTGCAGTGGTTGGTGTAGAGGGTCTTGAAGAGGCTCACACACCTGCCATCCTGGGTGAAGGCATGACAGATTCCGGGCAGGGGCGATTCGCGAGGGGAATAGGTGGATGCACACACATCATGTCGGGTTCCCTCTCCTAGGGTTGAGAGTTTCTTCGGATTGATATTCACGCCTGGCCCGAGGGAGTCAAAAGCGCAATCTTCAGCCAGGTGAGCGATCTTCTCCAGGGTGACCATTCAAATATAATTGGGCCTCATCGATTATAACCGATGTGCTTGCGAGGCGAAAGTGAGTGAAAGAGGCTATAAGGAGAGATAGTCCTCCCTGGGCGGGCTGAAAGTATCCACAACCACTGTCGCCTCCAGAGCTCTGGCGCTGTGCAACACTCCTGGTGGAGCACAGTAGCTGTCCCCTGGCCCCAGCTCGAGGCTATTTCCGTCTACTGTAATCTGAATTCTGCCCGAGACTACATAGCCCGCCTGGTCGTGAGGATGAGAATGCTCAGGGATCTGGACCCCGCTTTCCAGATCAAACCTGCAGATCATCAAAGCCTTTCCGCTGACAAGGGTGCGCCTTATGAGGCCAGGCAGCATCTGCACTCCAGGAGCCTCAATAAACCGATAGAACATTTTATTCATCTCAGAATAGGCTAAAGCAAAAAGTCCCAGTCATCGAGCAGTTGCCGCCTGGCGCTGCTTTGGCCTGGCAATCTCCTGCTCAGAGACCTCACCCCGGATAAACTGCTCCACCATCTCTTTGGCCAGCTCATCAGGATATTGCACTGGGGGGTGCTTCATGGTATAGGCGGATATGCCCAGCAGCGGCCCTCCAATCTTTCTATCCTTTGCCAGCTTGCAGATCCTTATGGCGTCGATGGAGCTTCCTCCGCTATTGGGAGAGTCCTCGACTGAGAGACGCAGCTCTAGATTTATTGGCGTATCTCCGAATATCCTGCCCTCCATTCTCAGGAAGCAGACCTTGTTGTCCTTCTGCCATGGCACATAGTCCGAGGGTCCGATATGAATGTCATCATCGCACAGTGGCGTGTCCAGGATGGACTGGACAGCTTCCGTCTTGGATATCTTCTTGGACTTGAGCCTCTCGCGATTGAGCATATTTAAAAAGTCGGTGTTGCCGCCGATGTTAAGCTGGTAAGTCCTGTCCATGACGCAGGCCCGGTCCTTGAAGAGCTGAGTGAGAGCACGGTGCACAATGGTTGCGCCGATCTGAGATTTTATGTCATCTCCCACGATTGGAATCCCTGCCGCCTGAAACTTCTTTGCCCATTCGGGATTAGATGCGATGAATACGGGCATGCAGTTTACAAATCCCACCCCTGCATCTAAAGCCGCCTGAGCATAGAAGCGAGTGGCATTCTCCGAACCTACGGGCATGTAGTTTACCAGGACGTCGGCACCGCTGTCGACGAGCTCCCGGGTTACATCCACCGGCTCGGCATCAGCCACAACGAACCTCCTCTCCTCAGGATAGTTTTCCATGTGAGGCGCAACGCCATCAAAAACAGGTCCCATTTTGACCTCAACATTTTTTTGGGGAATATCAGAGTAGAAGATATTGGTGCAATTGGGCTTGGCAAATATAGCCTGGCTCACATCCTTCCCTACCTTTCGAGCATCTATGTCAAAGGCAGCGACAACATCAATGTCACTAGCTCTATAGCCATTGATATCATAATGCATCAGCCCAATACAGCTTTCTTTATCAACATGTTTATAATATTCAATTCCCTGAACTAGGGAGCTTGCGCAGTTTCCTATGCCCGCGATTGCCAACCTTATCTTCTTCAAACTCTTTTCCCCTCCTGGGTCATGTGAAGCCTGGAGACCTGAGTTAGGATTCGGAGCTTCGTATAAAGGCAAGACATATATAACGTTATAGGCTTCGGTGAATATGGCCTGTCCCGGAATCCTATTGATCGCTCAAGTCTTATCAATCCTATAGGGATGCCGTCATGGAACGCAGAGTTTCGCTTATCTGCTCCTCCAGCTTTTCCCTGCCCTGAATGCTATCCTCATACTCAATGCTTTGTGTTTTAGGAATATCAATCAGATATTTTGAGCCTTGCGGGTGGATGAGGATGGTATCCTTGCCCAGAGTATGAGCGATGCCTAAGGCGTACATGACCTGGGGATCTGCTCCCGTCAGGTCGGCAATAATCAACGCCGCTTGATTGATAGAGCGCCACAAATCCCGGACGGCAGACTTTCCGCTTCTGATGTCCTCAGTCTCATCGCCTGCCAGCCCGCTGGCACCGATCGCCCTGAGGATCGAATCTGCATTCATTCTTGCCGCTTCATCCCCAGCTAACAACAATAGAAGGCTTCCTGGCTGTACCGGTTGAGTGGCCTGCCCAAATATGGGACGGGTACGTATCAAGTTTAAAAGCTGGGCCAGCCTCAGAAACTCTGCATCAAGGTGCTTTGAGGCGATCTCCTGCAATGAGCTTTTCCTTTCCTCTGTGCTCTTCTCCAGCAGATCAGCTGGAAGCTGGATCACAAAAGCATCATCAAAACCAAACTCCCACCTAGCGTTGCTGGCTACTTTCTGGAGGGTCAATGATTTATCTGGTCTATTGTAGTAGCCTGTAATCCTGTTCTCCATTCTGAACTGACCCAGGATGTAAAGCCACTGAGCTTCAAGGATGAAAACCATGCTGCATGGCAGCTGAATTCTGGTTATTCCCTTCTGGAGATGGCGTTCATCGACCAGGCGATCGACGATGGCCATAAACTCCTCTGCAATTCTGTCCACACTCTCCCTGAGCTCTGGAGGCATATCACCGCTCATAATCCTGGTAGCTTCGAATGGCATAGAAGGTAATTCAATCACCGACTTAAAGTAGGTTTCCAACAAAATGAGAATATCATAAAAAGGAGCTCAATGTGGTCTGGCGGCTCTTTAACTCCCCCCGGAGAAGATCGCTCTGACGGATAAAACTCTTTACCGGAAGCTCAAGCCTTGTGGATATGTATCCAAGAGCAGCCCTCATGTCCTCGAACTCCAGGGGCTTCTGGTGCATTGCATTTCTCACATTCTCCCGAACATTAAAGACCCCCAGGGGCACATAACCGGCATAGGCTTCCCTGAGTATTATCGCCCCTGCCTGCCTTCTCTCCCTCTCCAGCCCCTCCAGGACCGCCATCTTGCAGGAATAATAGCATCCTCCCACCCGGGAGTATCCCTTCTTGCCGCCATTTGTCTCAAAATCTGAGAATATCAGCTCCTCGTTTCCCATGATGCGCAGGAATGCCTCCATCCACTCATACTGCCAGGCAGTGGGGAGGAGAAGAACGGCATAGTAGTTGTTGAGGCTGGCAAACTCCCTTATCTGGCAGCAGTCGATGATATCATAATCCCTCACCTTTTGAAGAAGACGATTGCCAAGGGCGCTGTCACAGGCGGTGATTGACCAGCGGGTAGGAACCAGCCTCCTTTTCTTTTTAATGCCCATTGCACCCACTGAGAAGGCCTTCTGGATGTTGGAGAAGGGAAGGCCACGCTGGTGAAGATCTTCCACCGCATCCGCCGCCTTCAGATCCCCATCGAAGTAAACCTTCTCCAGATCTCGATCCCACCTAGAGTTGCCGATCTCAAACCTCTCCAGAGGAGCGCTGGGGCCAAAGGGCGTATGCACATCGTCAAAGGACATACCCTTGGGGGCCTGAATGAACTGGGCCTCGCTCTCAATGGACGAACTGGATAGGGAGACGTCGCGAAGCTTTTCTATAAAGCGATTCTCAATATCAGTGACCTTGACAGATCTCTTGCCCCGTATCAGGTTCAGTCGGTACCTTATGATCTCCTCCTGGGTTTTATTCTCCGGTATCCATGATTCGGGATGGTCCATGACCATGGTATCCCCATGCAGAGGAGCAATCATAGGTCCGGCGAGTACTTTGGGATAATTCCAGCTGCCTATGAAGACAGAAGGTGGGGTGCTGCCATCCAGCTCCTTTCCTACCTCTTGGGAAGGGATATACATGCTGGCAGTCAGCTTCTTTAGATAGGCTTCCTTGCCCTTGATCACAAAGGTCCGGTTTTCTGTGATGTGAATAAAAATGTGATGGATGCAGGGCGAATGTGTTTTGAAATGAAGAAATATATTTTATCTGGACAGTTATCTATTTACATTCATAGGGTCAATGAATTGCAGAGATGATCCTTTATGAAATGGACTCTATTGGCAATGGCAATGCTCCTTTGCACCGCATCGCTGGGGCAATTGACACCTTACTCCACCACCACAACTGGTGGCGCACCTACTCCGTCCACTCCCACCAGTCCTGAATCCATGGGGCTGGAGATACCGAAAACGATCACGACCTCAGGACAGTCTCCCTCTGTGCAGGAGAGCGGCCAGACCATAATAAGGTCAACCGAAGAGGCAGCCTATTCCTCCGCTCCGGAGAGCTTGAAATCGACCTCCTCCAGTCCGATCTCCACCAAGGCGACCTATCCTCAAGCAACCTATCCACCTGGAGGAATGTCTCAGAATAGCCTTTATATCTCGTATGCGTCCCAGACCGTCGCGGGCTGCAATCTTTATGCCAACCTGCCCTTATGGATGCAGATTTCGGGAAAGGGAAACATCTGGTTTTATGAGTGGTATCCCTCTGGATCGCTGGTTACAAATTATGCAGGAAATGTCTACTATCCAGGCTGGTATAAGAGATGGTTCTACGCCGATGTCCCTGGATGGCACATCCTCCAGTATTACTGCAATGGCTGGAGCAACTACGCTTATATATATGTCAACGGTCCCAGCCACTGGGTTGATCCGAGTCCTGGCCCCAGCCCGATGCCCTATCCTTATCCATATCCCTACCCATATTACTACTCATATGATGATGGGCCGATGATATACACATATAGCTATCCGTCTTCCTCCCAGGGCCAGCCATACAATCCCTACGAATAAACCAGTAGTAAGAGATTGTGAATCTGGTTGGGCCAAATTTTTTTTGGGTATTAGGATGCTTATTCGATCTAGATAACTGATGGTTAGTGATTTTATGAGTCTCGAACATGTGACAGGCAAGGATAAGGGCAAGATCATGCTTTATGCACTGAGCACCTGCATCTGGTGCAAGAAGACCAAGGAATTCCTGTCCTCAGTGGGAGTCGCCTTCGACTATATTTACGTGGATCTTTTAAAAGGGGAGGAGAGGGCAAAGGCTATCGCAAGTGTCAAGCGATTTAATCCCAGCACCTCTTTTCCTACCCTGGTGGTCAACGATAAGGCGATCATCGGCTTCAAGGAGAAAGAGATCAAGGAGGCTCTGGGCTTATGAAGAACGATATTCAAGAGCCGACTCAAGAGGAGATCGACCGGATGCATGCCCGTCTGGCAAAGGATGCAAAGCAGGGAGGATATTACCTCAATCCGGATATCGATTTCGTCAAAGGCCTTATCAATGGATTAATTGTTAACGAGCGCCGTTACGGCTACCAAGCCTGCCCCTGTCGTCTGGCAGCAGATGACAGGTCCGAGGATCTGGATATAATCTGCCCCTGCAACTACCGAGATGCAGATATCACAGAATCTGGGGCCTGCTACTGCGCCCTATACGTCTCAAAGGCTGTGATCGAGGGCAAGCAGGAGCTGAGTTCAATCCCGGAGAGAAGGCCTCCCTTGGAAGAAAGGCAAAAATTGCAGTCACCTGGATCCAGTGCAGCTATCCTGGGCCAGAAGCTCTCAGTTCCCGTATGGAGGTGCGTTGTCTGCGGCTATCTATGCGGCAGAGATGGCCCTCCTGAGGTCTGTCCCATCTGCAAAGCAGGCAAAGAGAGGTTTGAGCGATTCATTTAGAGCGGATCAGGGCCGTTTAAAGCAATCAAGGGGGTTTTCATGGCTGAAGAAAGAAGAACTGAGCTGAAGGTGGAAGGAATGATGTGCGCCGCCTGCACATCAGCTATTGAGAAAGCCCTCCAGAGCCTGGATGGTGTCTCCTGGGTTCGGGTCAATCTGGGAGGAGAGACGGCAACGGTAACGTATGATCCCAGTAGAATCAAGCTCGTTGATATCGAAAAAGCAATTCGAGATCTAGGTTACGATGTTATCGATCAGCAGACTGTGCTCAAGATAGGGGGCATGGCCTGTGCCATGTGCGTGGGAGCCATAGAAGCGGCTCTGGGAAAGCTGGATGGCGTGGTTGAGGTGCAGGTAAACCTGGCGGCAGAGAAGGCCTACGTTACCTACAATCCCGGGATGGTCGGCCTGGTGGATATGAAGAAGGCCATCCTCGACTCTGGCTACCAGTTCATAGGAGTTGCCGGAGAGGAGACGGAAGAGGCAGCGGAAAAGGAAAGAGAGCTGCGAGAGAAGGACCTTTCTGATAAGAAGCGGCGGATCATCATCGGCTTCGCGGCCAGCATTCTTCTCATGGCCATGATGTACATTCCTATCCACCAGATCATCCCCACCAGTATCTTCACTGCAGTTCCAAACTTCATGAACTTGTTGATGTTGGCTGTATCTCTTCCCGTCTTCGTCTATGTCAGCCATCCCATTTTTAAGGCGGCCGTAAGGGCTCTGAGAAACAGGACACTGGACATGGATGTCATGTACGGCATGGGCATTGGCGTGGCTTATGCCTCCAGCATCCTGGGGACCTTTAGGATCGTTCTCACACCGGATTTCATGTTCTATGAGACGGCGGTAATGCTCGCCACCTTCCTGACGCTGGGCCGCTACCTGGAGGCTAACGCCAAAGGCCGCACATCCGAGGCCATCCGGAAGCTGGTTGGGCTGCAGCCAAGACAGGCCACTGTCTTAAGAGATGGACGGCAGATCGAGGTGGCAGCAGTTGAGGTAATGGTCGGCGATCTGGTCCTGGTCCGGCCGGGGGAGAAAGTTCCGGCAGACGGCCTGGTGGTGGAGGGAGAAAGCTATGTGGATGAGTCAATGATCACTGGAGAGCCAGTCCCCGCTTTCAAGGTCGCCGGCGAGAAGGTGGTGGGAGGGACCATGAACAAGAATGGTTCATTGACATTCAAGGCCACCAGGGTAGGAAAGGATACCGTCCTGGCAGGGATCATAGCACTGGTCCAGGAGGCCCAGGGCTCAAAGCCCGCCATGCAGAGGATTGCAGACCGGATAGTGGCCTACTTCATTCCCACCATTCTGGCAATCGCTGCTGCTGCATTTCTCTACTGGTATTTCGTAGCCCACAATACCCTTCTCTTCTCTCTGACTGCGCTCATATCTGTGCTGGTGGTGGCCTGTCCCTGTGCCCTGGGGCTGGCCTCGCCCACTGCCATAACCGTGGGCATTGGAAGAGGAGCGGAATTGGGTATTCTGGTCAAAAGCGGCGAGGCTTTAGAGGCGGCAGAGAGGCTCGATGTGGTGGCCTTTGACAAGACCGGGACACTTACTGTAGGCCGGCCGGATGTGGTCGACTTTTTCGCCTGGGGGGCGGATGAGAGAGAGCTCCTGCGCCTGGCGGCGTCGGTTGAGAAGCCGTCCGAGCATCCCCTGGCCGAGGCGGTGGTGCGACGTGTGGAGGAGGATGGATTTGATCTTCTTCCGGCTGAACAGTTCGAGGCCTTTCCCGGAAAGGGGGTCGTTGCCCGCATCGCCGGGATGAGCGTGGCTGCAGGAAACAGGATTCTCTTCGGGGAGATGAATATCGCTATGCCTGACGGCCTCCTCCAGAAAGCTATTGGATACGAGGAGGAGGGAAAGACGGCCATGCTGGTGGCTGTGGACGGAAAGGCAAGGGGAGTATTGGCCATATCCGACAGGCTCAAGGATTCAGCTGCATCTGCAGTCGAAGAGCTGCAGGGGATGAATTTGGAGGTGGTGATGATCACCGGCGACAATCCTCGCAGCGCGAGCAGAGTGGCGGAGAAGGTCGGCATTAAAAAAACGCTTTCGGAGGTTTTGCCGGAGGAGAAGGCCCATGAGGTCAGAAGGCTGAAGGAAGCGGGCAGCCGGGTGGGCTTTGTGGGAGACGGCATCAATGATGCTCCCGCTCTTGCGGAGGCGGATGTGGGGATTGCCATCGGAAGCGGCACGGATGTGGCCATTGAGACCGGGGATATCGTCTTGATGAAAGACGACCTCCTGGATGCGGTGGCTGCCATTCAGCTCAGCCGCAAGGTAATCTCCAGGATCAAGCTGAACATATTCTGGGCCTTCGCCTACAATGCCCTGCTGGTTCCTGTGGCTGCGGGGGTTCTCTATCCGCTCTATGGCATCACCTTCCGGCCGGAGCTGGCCGGCCTTGCCATGGCCCTCTCCTCTGTGACCGTGGTCACCCTCTCTTTGCTGCTCAAGAGATATATACCGCCGGCGACAAATAAGAAGAGCAGTAAGGGGATTGGAGGCTGAAATAATGGCAATAGATCCAATATGCAAGATGACGGTGGACGAGAAAACGGCGAAGCTGGTGAGCGAGTACAAGGGCAAGAAGTACTACTTTTGCGCTCCGGGGTGCAAGAAGGCCTTTGACGAGAATCCAGAGAAGTATCTGGGCGAAGAGACCGTCAAGGGTGAAGGCGGCGGGATCAGGTGATGGGTGAAGTGCATTTTTTTTGTTGGATAAATCTAGTTCTTGGGTTCTCTTTCACTGAATGCCTCTAAAAATTCATCTCCGTAGCGGCGCGGAGACCCCGTCCTTAAGGGCGGGGAGGAGCGCATGCTTGTCACAGGGAGATACGGCTTTAGCCAGTGGGCATGTGCATGGATGTATTCACCTCAGTGCGCCTGCCAGTTATGGGACCATCTATTGGGAGCACAGATGCCAGGAGATCTGAACAATGGGCCTTTTCCTTCAAGTTCAATTAAACTGCGCGCGGCCACCAGCATAAAGGACGGGCATGCTTCGGGCCGCGCGCCCCGGTTTTCAATGGTTTGCCAATTTAAGATCCCGTGAAAAATGTTCGAGAGTTCATTTCAACGCCGACTGAAGGTCGGGGACCCTCTGCGCCACCCCGATGTAATGAAAACGCCAATTGCAGCAAGGAATCCGGCGATAATGACTCAGGGAAAGAATCCCGAAGACGGTATTCGCCTAGACCTCTCTCTCCTTCTCCGCCAGGCCCAGGACATTCAGCAATCCCAGGAGGTTCTCCCTGGATAACGATCCGTCCGAGACCTTCTTCAGCACCTCTTTGGCATTGAAGGCCACTCCCAGGCCGGCATTCTTGATCATCAGGCAGTCGTTGGCCCCATCCCCCACTGCGACGATGTTGTCCGGGCTGATCTTCTCCCGCTCGGCAAGATCATAGATGATCCGCCCCTTGGCCTCGGCATCGATGATCTCCCCTTTGATCTCTCCGGTGAGGACTCCGTCCTCGATCTCCAGATCGTTGGCAAAGGCATAATCGAATCCCAGGCGCTCTTTGAGCACATCCGTAAAGTAAGTGAATCCGCCGCTGATCAGGGCGATCTTGTATCCGACCTGCTTTAAGTGGTGGATGAGCTCCTCAGAGCCTGGGGTCAGCTGAAGGTCGGCAGCGATCTCTTGCAGGGTGGAAAAGGGCATTCCCTTCAAGAGGCGCACCCTCTGGCGGAGGGATTCTTTGAAGTCCATCTCGCCGTTCATCGCCCGGTCTGTGATCGCTTTCACTTGCTCGTCCACACCGGCAAAGCTGGCCAGGCGGTTGATTATCTCGAAGTCCACTATGGTCATGTCCATATCAAAAACGATGAGCCTCTTCTCTTTTCGGGAGCGGCCCAGATCCTGTATCACCACATCCAGCCCCAGGCCTTCGCACTCCTTCTTAAGCTGTGATCGGCAGTCGTCCGCACTGCAATCGGCAAAGTCCATCAGAAACTCGATGGAGATGAGCTCCCCCCGGGCGGTAACCGAGGCCCTCTCCAGGTTGACACCATTCCTGGCGGCCACCTCCGCTACGTCGCGAATGATCCCCGGCCTGTCTTTGGCGAGAATGGTGACGATATAGAGCTCTTTCGCGGTCTGGCGCCGGCCCTGATGCTTCTCCAGGGGGAGGAAGGAGAAGTCGATGGCCAGGCTCTCTGCATTATCCCGGTACCATTTTTCCAGCTTCTGCGGGGTGACTTTTGCTGATTCGAAATCGGCAACAACTGTCATGACGCTGATTCCCTGCATCACCTTCTGATCCATGTCCACGATGTTGACGTTTTGCATAGCAGGCTCGCTCAGAATGTCGCGTATGAGCCCGGATCTGTCCCGGCCCATGAAAGATATGACCCAGAGATCGTCTGTCAGAAGGCACAGTCCCCCTTTGTCGGTGGTTGCATCGCTATCACACTAGTCCTCTCAAGCCTATATCTCAAGCCTAAATACCTTTTCGGATAGAAGGGGGCGGAGTGGGCGAAGGAGGGGATTTGGGACATGGCATGGAAGGGAATGAAAAATTTAAATTAACTATTTTTTTTATTCGATTGCCTCCTGTTGATTCACTCAGTTGCAATCTTTTTTAAGAGCCAGCCCATGTTCTGCCCCAGGGTCCGCATGGTCGCCAGCCCCTCTTGGTCCCTCTCCACATCCCTCTCCTCCAGGCCCATGCCTATGTTCCAGTAGCTTGACCCGGCGATGATCATCTGGCTGATCAGGAAAAGGTGGTTGATGGAGTCGAAGACGTGGATCGCCCCTGCCCGGCGAACGGCCACCACCGCCGCCCCAACCTTACGCTTGAACATATATCCATTGGCCATGGCCACAAAACCGGCCCGATCGATGAGGGCCTTGGTCTCGGGAGTGAGATCGGCAAAATGGGTGGGCGAGCCGATTATGATGCCGTCCGCTGCAGCCATCTTCTCGATGCACTGATTTATCATGTCCTTGTCCTGAATGCACCGGCCGTTCTTCATCTCTTTGCATTTGAAGCAGGCTTTGCAGCCAGCCAGGGTGCCTATAAGGTGCACCAGCTCCGTCTCAATCCCCTGGCTCTCCAATTCCCGGAGGACTGCTGCCAGGAGGGTGGCGGTGTTTCCATCCCGTCGTGGGCTGCCGTTGAATGCTATAACCTTCATGTTCAGACCTCCTCCAGCTGATAGTCCTTCCTGCCCAGACCTATCCTCTCCCCGTAATCCATCTGAATGTTGCCCGTAGTGCTCTCCCAGATCCCCAGGAACTTATCCTCGCCCGGCTCAAGATTCCTCTCCAAAAGAGTATTTTTCAGGCCAGCCTGCCGGTTTACCAGGTCATAGCTGGCCTGATCTATGGCAACAGGGTCCTTTGAGGCCAGGATGCCGATGTCCGGCACAATGGGGGTGTCGCTCCAGGGCACACAGTCGCAGTCAGGGGTGATGTTGAGAAGGAAATTGAAGAATCCCACCTTGCCCTCCTTTCCGGTCACTGCCCCCAGGGCATACTCCACCATCCTCTCCATGAATGGCGGCACCTCCACAATCCAGTCGAAGTCCAGGGCATGAGCAGGGCAGAGGCGCAGGCACTTGCCGCAGCCGGTGCACAGGCTGTAGTCGATCTGGGTTATCTTCTTTTTCACAGTGATGGCCTGGTTGGGGCAGCCATCTGCACAGGCCCGACAGCCTTCACATAGCTCGGCATTGAATATGGGCCGGGCGGAATGCTGGTCCGATTTCCCGAGGGCGGGGGCACAGCCCATCCCCAGGTTCTTGATCGCCCCTCCAAAGCCGGCGGGCAGGTGGCCTTTGAAGTGGGATACAACTATCATGCTCTGGGCGGAGGCGATCTCACCGGCAATTTTGACCCGCTGGAAGTGCTTTCCGGAGATGGCCACCTCCCGGTAGTTGTCTCCCTGCAGGCCATCGGCAATGATCACCGGCGCTCCGGCCACCGTCCGGCCAAAGCCGTGCTCCTCTGCGGTCTGCAGGTGGCGGACGGCATTGGAGCGGCTGCCTCCGTAAAGGGTATTGGTGTCGGTTAGAAAAGGCTGTCCTCCTGCAGATCTGATCTTATCGGCCACGGGTCGAACCAGGACGGGATTCACATAAGAGCTGTTTCCCTGCTCTCCGAAATGAATCTTGATCGCTGTCAGGTCTCCTTTCTTCATGATATAGGGAAATCCTGCAGCATCAAAGAGCCGCATGATCTTGTTTTGCAGATTGTCCTCCGGGCTTCTCGCTCTGACCCCGGCAAAAAAGACTGTGCTTTTCAATTCCTGCCACCACCAGATTAGTATGGTATTATGTTGGCAGTAGATGAATTTGGTGGTGGGGCAAAGAATTAGAAATCAGGCTCGTGGATGCTCAGCAATGACAGAATCTCTCTCGTGGTGAGGACTCGTAGCTTCTCCGCTATTCCTCTCTTTATCTTATGATCAATCTGGTCGATATCTTTCTCCTCTAGCTCGCTGTCCTTAAGAAGATCATCGCAGATCATGGAGATAAATACGTCATTTTTTATATCAGTTGATATCTGACGTTCTATCCTTCTCTTCACAAGAGCATTAAGCTCTTTATTCGCTTTTATTTTAAACTCTAATTCTTTGGGAATATCGACTTCAATGGACATTTTAAATCATAGACATATAGTCTAGCTTGAATTTAAACCTGTTTGCAGGGTATGATACTTCAAGTCAGCATCGATTTTTATTCACAGCCCCAATCATCGATCATCCACCGATTTGCGATCAGGTGATGGATAATGCAGATGGCTTTTCTGCCCAAAGCAGCAATAGCCGGCGATTTTTGATAGATAGCCAACAGTATTAAAAGCCTGCAAGCTCCCGCAGACATGTTATGCCGATCCGCTTAAATCCTATAAATCAGCACATTTGACCAAAAAGCAAGGTTGAGACAGGAAGAGGATAAAATGGATAGCCAATTCGCCGACAGAATGTCATCAGTCCATAAGTCGTTCATCAGAGAGATATTGAAGGTAACTGAGGACCCCAGCATCATCTCATTTGCTGGCGGTCTTCCCAATCCGAGGTTCTTCCCTGTGAGCGAGGTAGCAGAGGCGGCCCAAAAGGTACTTGGCGAATGCGGCTATGCAGCCCTTCAGTATGCCACCACCGAGGGCCATCCCCCTTTGAGAGAGTACATCGCCAAGAGATATGCAGAAAAGGGCCTCAAGGTCAGTCCAGAGGAGATCCTGATCACAACAGGCTCCCAGCAGGGCCTGGATCTGGCAGGGAAGGTCTTCCTGAACAAGGGTGACAGGGTCATCGTGGAGAGGCCGACCTACCTGGCAGCGATTCAGTCCTTCGGGATGTTCGAGCCTCAGTTCCTATCGGTTCCCTTGCATCACGACGGGATGGACGCAGATGCGCTTGATAGAGCGCTTTCAGAGCATCAGGTCAAGCTCGTCTACGCAGTTACCAACTTCCAAAACCCTACCGGCATTACCTACTCCTCTAGCAAGCGTCAGGAGATCGCAGATGTGCTAAAAGACCGTAACGTGGCCCTCATCGATGACAATCCCTACAGCGATCTGAGGTTCATGGGCGAGGAGGTTGCACCCATGAAGGCCTTCCTTGGGGACCAGGCCATAATGCTCGGCTCCTTCTCAAAGCTGGTATCACCTGGTTTCAGGCTGGGCTGGATATGCGCCCGTGAGGAGATTATGGAAAAGCTCATCGTTGCCAAGCAGGCCGCAGATCTGCACTCCAGCTGCTTCGCTCAAAGGGTGGTTCACCAGTATCTCGTGGATAACGATATCAATAGCCATATAGAAAAGATACGGGCCGCCTACAGGAGGCAGAGGGACACAATGGTTGAGGCCATAGAGGAAAGCTTCCCGGCGGGAGTCGAGCATACCCGGCCCGAGGGAGGCATGTTCCTCTGGGTTACCCTTCCTGAAGGGATATCCTCGCTTGAGCTGTTCGGGCGTGCCATAAAGGAGAATGTCGCCTTCGTGCCGGGGCAGGCGTTCTTCGCCAATGGTGGCGGGGAGAACACCATGAGGTTGAACTTCTCCAACTCGGATGAGGAAAGGATCGTGGAGGGAATAGCGAGGCTTGGGCGGGCGATCAAATCGATGACGTCCTAAGCTTCATAAGACAAAAGCAACCTGCAGCCCTTTTTTCAATTTGATCCCAGACGATTGATTGCGGAATCAGAGGACGTGGATTCCCTGTGAGAGGGGCTAGAGGCCGCCATGGACCAAAGCTGCGAGAGGTGGCAGAAGAGGAAGAGAGGAAGAAAAAAGGATGTTGGCAGGAATGGGATCAATCCCTAACCTTGCTTGCTGGCCATCTCAAAAGCAGCCTGTGCCTCTTTATCGCGACCCAAAGCGGAAAGAGCATCTCCTTTGAGCTTCCAGGCCAAAGAATGTTCCGGATTTGCCTCAAGGAATTTGTCAAGGGATCTGACGGCCTCCTCGTACCGGCCCGTCGCATTCAGGGCCACCGCTCTGAAATACCAGGCATTAATGAAGGCGGGCGCCAGCTCGACGGATCTGTTCAAAGCCACAGCAGCCTCGTCATACCTGCCCTGATCGTTTAGATTGCAGCCTTTGCCGAACCAGGCATTGGCATCGTTTGGATTCTGCTCTATGGCCTTATCGTAGGTTTCTGCCGCCATGGCTGCGGCGCTTTTAGCCTGATCTTCCAGGCCCATCTTTTTCAAAACATAGCTCTTGCTGTCCCAGGATCTTGCGGCATTCATCGACTCTGGGTCAATTTCGATGGTCCGGTTATAGGCATTCAGCGCCTCTTCATAGCTTCCCATGCTGGCCAGGAAATCTGCCTTCCAGAACCAGGCATCAATCCTTTCCGGGTCTACTTCCAGGGTTTCGTTGAAGGCTTGCAGTGCATCCCTCGTCCTTCCAGTCTCTCCATAAAAACCGGCCTTCATATAGAGGGCGTCTGCATTTACAGGATCAATCTCGATGGACCTATTTACGCTATCGAGAGCCTCAATATAATTTCCCATTTCGAAGTAGGCGATCGCCTTCTTCAGCCAGGCCAACGATGAGTGCGGCTCGATCTGTATGGCCTTTTCGTAAGACTCAACGGCATCGGTGAGAATGAGATTTCTCAAGGTCATGTTTCCCGATTCATTGAAAGCTTCTTTGCAGGATTCATTGCCTTTGTCCAGCCAGTAACTGGCAGTATCCTCTGCAAAAGCAGAGGCGCATTGCATAGTTAGAGCTGCGCATACAAGAGCAATAAATGCTCTTATCATATAATACCCCCTTTTCATTAATATTGAATCGAAGATCTACTTAAGTTTTGCCGTTAACACTAAGTCAGTTCATCTTCTGCCAGACAAAGGAGGCATTTAGGATATTCGAAGGAACCGCAGAGGAGTACCTCCCAGGAAATCCGGCGGCCAAGTACCTTTACGTATGGAAGATGGCCCGGAACTGCAGTGGCGAGGTAAACTGTACGGAGGTTCCCACAGGTCCCGGATCATACGGCATAGGGCTGAACGATACCGCCTACATCGTATTTCGGGCATATAATGAGAAAGAGACAGCGGTAGGGCCATCTTATACCGAAATAGCCTACGACAGGGTGCTTAAGTTTGACAGCGATTAATCAAGAGTGCACATTAGGCAAAGAGGGCATAACTTCATGCCCTCTAATTTCATCAATAGCATCTTCCACTTCAACAAGTTCATCTCATGGAGTAACTACGATCCCCACAGGATCGCCAAGTTCACTCTCATTTCCTTCGCGGTTCACGGCAGAGACCCTGAAAGTATAGCTCTCCCAGAGTTCTCCTTTCATAGTATATTCGGGACTCTTTACTTCCGCAAGCTTCTCTGATGAGACACCTTTAAGGCGATACACATTGTAATAGTCGGCATCCTCTGAAGCCTGCCAGGTGAGGCTTATGTTGCCACTTGTCAAGATAGATGATACTGATTCAACCTTTTTGGGCAGATCTTTTATTTGCTTCGTCGATGCAGGACCTCTCGTATCTCCTATCTGATCCATCTTCTCTTCAATTTCTGTGCCGTTAATGCTGGTATTACCAGTTTCAATAGGGATTTTGTCAATGATTTCAATATCTGTTTCAGATATGCCGTATCGACTTTGTGCTTTTATCTTGTAGATCCCTGTTTTCTCAGGAGCTGTTAAGTTGATCGAATCCTTTCCTTTAACGAGATCCACATTCTTCGTGGTACCATTAAATTCTATAACAGCAGTTGCTGTATCATTCTCGACCAAATTGCCAAATTTGTCCTGCACCTCTAGCTTGACTTCAAAAGGCAGATTGGGAACAGTACGGTTTGCAGTGTCTAGGGAGATAGATGTCGGTTCACCGGCTTCTACCACCAGTTTTACAGGAATGGGTATGAGGTTCCCGTCCTTTTCTGCTATTCCCAAATATGCCCCTGCCTGTTCAGGCGCTCTTATCTTCATTGGCATACTCGCGTTAGAATCGCATCGATTCTTTAGATGGTAGAGTTCAAGACAGCCGTAAAGGTTCATGACGAAAAAAAAGTAAGTCCCATTTCTATGAATAAGTATTATATCAGTGTAAGAAGGATCGATGCCATCATACCTCTTTTCGGAAAATATAAGCTCATCCATCTCGCTGCTATCATCCGATCCGAAGTATATATTTGCTCCCCAGTCCATCGTTCCATTCCCGTTTGAATCAAAAAATATCTGTGGCGAGTATTCAGCATCGTTGGAGCGTATCATTATCACATCTCCTTCCTTCGCTTGAAAGACCATAGGGCTGAATGCAAACTCCTCGCCTTTGATCTCTTCGCCTTTAGAAAAACCTGTTATGCCATCGATTCCTATTGGCAGGAAGCTTACCGTTTCTCCAGCCTTTGCTCTAATATCAATGAGGTTAAAGGACAAGGGACTGACTTTTACAGTTACATTCTCTCCGTACTTATTACCTCCAGAGACCACCTGATGCAGCGTGATCAAGTTCAGTCCTTCAGTTAACTCACCGGTTATTATCTCTCTATTCTCTCCCGTAGATGTGTAAAATTTGCTGTAGCTGCCCCCAACTCCTCTATCACCATAAAGTATAACGTTGATTCCTGAGACCCTCGTGCTATGTCCATTTTCTTTTAAAACTTTCAACTGGGGCAGCTCCACGGGTGCAGCGGCGGTAAATTTCCATAGCTTTGATGTGTTGAAAACGTCTTCCCCATATAGGTAAACATCTATATCCGTATTCGGATCTTCCCATGCAACTTCAACGGTTGCTAAACCATAGCCATGGTGGTATATCGGATAAAACCTGGAATCCCAGAACTTTTTAGGTTCAGCCTCAAACCTCCCGTAGATCTTAGCATTTTCGTAGATCTCACCCGTATTATTTATTTTAATATCATCGTGCAGATAGGTCGAAAGAGATATGGGGATGCATTGCTTCTCGTCACCATATTCCAGAAGTATTTTGCCTTGAAATACCCCTGTGGTGCTTGGAGTCGGTATTGAGACGCGGAGGCAATTGTCATCAAGATTTGTTTCTATGTCCCATGGTTTCCATTCGTAGTTTTCAACTGCCACCTTAACCACATCGCTCTTTATTTCACCTCTATTTTTCAAGATGCCCACAATTGCATCATCCATTCGTTCAGCTGGATTATGCACTCTAGCTTCGGAGGTAAATCCAAGGCCCATATCACCTGCAGGTGAGACTATGGACTCAAGTTCAAGTTCTTGTATTTCTCCATCTCTATCCGTATCTCTCCAATTATAGAGGTAAAGATCATAACCCTCGTATTTCTCCAGTTTCGTGCTCCTGGAATCTCTTGGATAATACGAGGAGACCTTCAGCAAATCGCAGTCGAGCATATCCCCTGGTAATGTAAATAAGATATTTTCATTTATATTCTCGAAAGTTAATTCTTTTGATTTGTCCTTTACTAAAATTTTTGGTTTCAAGTCGATTGGCTTGCCAGAGTAATTTGAAATGGTTAAATTAAACTCCAAAGCGGATCCGGTCTCGACAGGTGAGGTGACGAGCAGTGCAGGTTCAATCAAAACTCCATCTTTCCCGGATGCTATTTCCACTGCCCTTTTTGCATTTACTATTCCCGAGCCCTGGGCAAAGACCTCTTCATCTATATCTGTGGCCGAAGACATTAGAATATCCCTGGCCTTCTCAGAGGTCGGAAATTCCCCATGGGCATCTTTGTAGGCTTGATAAATTAGAGCGATAACTGCGGCAACATGCGGCGTTGCACTGCTGGTCCCGCCACCCATATCGTTCCATGCGGCTTTGCCACTGTGAGTTTCCGATAGGGGTAAGACCCTAGGTGCGAGATAACCCGTAGCTAATACGTTCGGCTTTACCTGACCGAGGACATTGGGGCCACGCGAGGAGAAACAGATTACGTCACCGCTATATGAAGAGCTGTTCCACCAAAGATCGTAAATTGCGCCTGCATTGATAACATGCTCACTAGATGGGGACTGGCAGGTGCCGTATCCAGATCCGTCGTTTCCATTTGCATACACAATAGTTGTTGACGGCGAAACATTGGTGGTTAGGTATTCTAAGAAAGCGGAGCCCTCATCAGCGCCTTTGTTGAAGAGATACGAAAAGCCTCCGCTTCTGCTTATTATATCTGCTTCGTCTCCGCTTTCTGGAACTCCGTCATAACCGATTGAGGCAAGGAGACACAGGATCATATCGTTTTCCGCCGAGTTTTGGACTGGCATGATCCTGGCATCAGGGGCGATGCCCTTGATATTTTTTCCCTGAGCAGCTATCATCCCGGCGCACATAGTTCCATGTGAGCCATCATCGTAATGGAAGGCAACCAGCTCTCCATTCTTCGGTATTTTTGCATTCTCACCATAGAGCGTTCTGGCTAGGGGCAGGGGCATCTTGCCATCAGCTATAAAGTAGGCCATGCCTCCCGATTCATCTGGATAGCCATCGTTGTCTCTATCCCAATAGGAGATCTCATCACCTTTTCTGCAAGGTTTATCGTCTTTGAAATCTCGATTATTATTCAAATCCACGTACACCGTATCATATACCCCAGAGCTTTTCTCATCAACCAGGAGAACTTTTGCAGGCTGCCCAAAGAATTGAGCAAGATGCCCATCAGGATGATCGCCTATGTGGTAGATGCCGCTCTTGCTGGTTCCAGTCGTTTGAAAGCCCGTTGTATCTATTGAGGAGGTGTCCGCATAACGGCTCTGGACGAAAGGGTTTCCTGGGCTTTGCTGATTATAGAGAGATAGCGAATCCAAGTCGATAACAATGGGCCAGCCATAGTAAGGAGAGCTTGCGTTTGAGACACGGGCTTGAGTTCCCACAAGGTCAGGAGTGGCGAAGTCTACTCCGCTATCCATTACAGCTACCTTAACACCCTCGCCTGTATAGCCCATATCCCATGCATCTTCGACTCCTAATTCCTCGAGGCCTCTGTAGGCATGGTAGAGGGTGGGATTACCGCTCTCTACCGCGCTTGAAAATGATACGATTATAAGTCCTATCAAGGATAAAATAAAGAAATGTCTTACGCAATTCATGGATTTACCACCTTAATTAATCTTTCGAAGAGTATTTCTTCTAGATAGTCTTCTAATCAACTTTTATGGATTTGTTGCGCATATCATAACGATAGCAAGCTTCGATCTGAACACTAATTCCCGCATCTTATTTAATTTGCCTAGTGCAGCTTCCGCTAATCTAGTTTGTTCATTCATTGACTCACTTATCTATCTATTCCAATACGCGCTAAAGCGCCTCCAAAGCCAATCCATATGGACTATGGCTATTTACGCTGACCTTACCGATCTGACACCCTCTTAATGCCTTGATTTACGGCATTTGACGAGAACAACATATAAGGTATTTAAACTTTGTGATATATCTAGTAGATCCTCATATCGATCAAAAATAACTAAAGGCCCTGCACTTTTCGTGAAAGTACTGACTTTGATATAGGCAGATCGATGGAGTGAGGAATACTACCTTTTCGTTGATTTTCTTGTACTAAATATATCATATTGCTGCCTTGCTCGATATCATTAATGTTATGAGTGATAATTATTATCGTTTTATTGTTCTTCAAGCTTTTAATGACGTCATTGATCGATTCTCTTGATTCTATATCTATAGACTTCGTCACTTCATCAAGAAGAATTATCGGAGAGTTCTTCAAGATAGCTCTGGCTAATGCGATTTTTTGTTTTTCCCCACTAGATAATTTCAATCCACTTTCTCCAACTTGCGTTTCATACCCTTTTGATAAACTTGTTACAAACTCGTGCACCTTAACTAGCTTTGCAGCTTTGATGATCTCTTCTTTGGATGCCGAGAGATTGCCTATAAGAATATTCTCATAAATAGAGCCATCAAACAAGTACGGCTCTGAGAAAATCATAGAGATGTTTTTCCTTAAATCTGCTCTTCGCACCTCGGAAATATCCTGACCATCTATTTTAATACATCCTTTCTCCAAAGGGTAAAGCGAGCATAATAATTTAAGGATTGTAGATTTTCCCGTCCCATTATCACCCACTATATAATTCAATCCTTTTATGAAAGTAGCATTGAAACCATGGAGGATACGTCTATTATTATGGGAGAAACAAACATCGTCAAATTCTACAATGCCATCATTCACTATCAACTTTTCCTTGCCACCATTATCTTGCTCCAGCCGAAATATCTCATTAACTCTATCGAAAGCAGGTGAAGAACTCTTATAATACGACCATAAGAAAGCAAATTGCGCGATGGGGTTGAAGAATAGAATGACATAGCTCATGAAAGCCGTAAACGTGCCTATAGTCAAAGAGCCCTGAATCACCATTGGACCACCGAAGAAGATGAGAAGAACCATTGGTACTCCATACATAAGCGAACCCACGGAGTTATTCAGAGAGGAGTTTTTGGTATACTCTAAAGAGGCATCATAGTAACCTTTCATTTGCTCATTAAACTTGTTTCTGGACCACATTTCAAGTCCAAATACTTTTATCAACGGTATCATGGATAGATTTTCCTTTAAGAATGAATATATCGAGGCAGTTTTCTCTAGAGATGCCTTTTGAGTGAATTCTAGTCTTTTTCCAAAAAACATAGCTGGAAAAAGGATAAGTAACGCAGGGATCATTACAATAAGAGTAAGTCGAAAATTAAGGAAAAGCATTATGATAAAAGGTGTGATAATGCGTATCGCATTGACTACAAATTCTGGAATAATAATAGTAAACATGCTTATAGCTGATCTAGTATTGACCACAATGCGACTGAGCAAATCTCCTACCTTCATTTCCTGTGTTATTTTCATAGAGGCAAATTGAATTGCATTAAACGCCTCCATAGCGACGTCATTGAATAAAATTAAGTCTAATTCACCTTTTTTATAATTAGATATATATGTTGAAAATGATGATACTAAATAAGTTCCAGCAGTTCCTAAGATAATATAACCAAATAGCGTAGTTCTTCCATCTATAAAGACATCATCTACTAGAGATTTCGTAAGCAATGGTGTGATAAAAGAGAAAAGCGTGCTCACAAAGCTTAGGGCGATAAGAATAGCCATGGTAAGGATGTGTGGTCTAATAAATTTCATCAAGAAATACCTATGGTTACTGTCCCTCATAGCCATTCTCCCTCGGTTGGATCATAGTTGCATAGCCTCTTACCATCTAATTTCCCTGTTAGACGTTCTTCTAAAGCTCTACAATCATCACATGCATATCTGAATTCACAATCCGTACATTTTTCTATTTCGTCTAAATTCAATCTCCAAAATTTGCTTATCATTTCCCAATTGTTTTCAAAAATAGTGTAAAGCTCTTTATCTCTAATATTACCAAAACTGTAATTTCTCATCATTGGACATGGAATAACATCTCCATTATAACAAATTGCTAATGAATGGCCAAGACATGGGTGATAATATATATTATTTAAAAATTTATATAAATTCGGAGATGAAATTTTCTTTTTTGATATTATCGGCAAACTATTGGACAAGGATATTGCATCCTTTATAGCAAAATCTTTTTTTATATTTTTGTCTCCTAGATCGCTAACGCTTTCACAATTTTCAGGATTTACTACCAAGAGGACGGTTGAACCGTTAGGTTGTATGCTATTGAAGTCGTTAGTCTGGACAATAACATTAGCTTTGTTCTTCAAATCATTCATTTTTTCTGAAGATAAGCTTTGTTGATGCAGCGTTATGTAAATATCCTTGAACTTCCCATATGCGTAATTTAAAATATCTAGCGTCCTACCCCATACCAAAGTTAAATCTCCACCTATTATAAAAATATCCCGGCAATGTAGGTCCATTAATTCATCTATAATTCTTTTCCACTTCTCTACGTTTAAGGCTGCACCATTTACTTCCCATTTATTGCAGCCAATGCATCCTAAACTTCTATTTATTCCATAGTAACCGCAGAACCAGCAATCTCTATTACATGAGTTGTTTATTTCAAGAAATGCCCTATGAAATTCAGGTGGTTCGATCGGATGAAGTGGATCATTTTTATCAATGCTAGCACCTACCCTCAATTTTTGTATATACATTCTATCATTGTAGAAATTTCCCAGTCGGAGCCCTTTAAGCTTGTTGAGGAATTTTTCATCCATTAGGACAGGATTATTTTTCTCACAGGATGTCACTATTTCTGTTTCTTGCTGGTTTAAAGCGAATATTTTTATATCTACTAAATCGTAAATAGCACCACGTTTTTTTCCTCTTACGAAATAGCATTCTGGATTAAGTCTGAAATACATTTTTACTCACCATAGTGTTTTTTAACATTTTTATACCTATAATCAGTTTCTTCTACAAATTCTGGATTTGATTCTGCTATTGAAAAAGACTTAACAAATGAGTCTTTCCTAAAAGACTCGATTTTTTCGCAAACCTTTGAAGAGTATGAGAACTCCTTATCGGTTGTAAATGTCTGATAGCAGCAAGTACATTTTCGGCTCACCTTACAACTCAAACATTTATCCATATGACTAATATAATCACTAATTAATTTTCCGATCTTCTCGAAGTTTAATCCTTCATCCACATTTCCAATGGGAAACGCATTGTTTACTCTCTCACAAACATGATAATTTCCATTTACATCTACAAACATTTTTCTTCCGGGCACACATGCACCAGTAAGCGGCATTATTGGTGGTGGAGGGTAAATCGATATGCCGTTAAAAAGATCATCTCCGGGAATTTGGCCGACTAATTTATCAAAAAAAGATGCTTTTTCTTTTTGTATTTGGTTGTTAAGATCTTTAAAATAGTAGGTTCTGGCCATTTCTAACTGTCCCAGGAATGCAAGATAATCTTCTTTTGTAAATTGTTCATAATACTTGCATCCCTCAACGTTGGTGACCAGAGAAGCGCGTGCCACAGGCGGAATATCTTTTCGGATGAAAAATTCTTCTCGCTTGAAAAGATCGCTCTTCCAATCAAAAACTGGCAAAGAATAAATTTCTTTATATCTTGCCTCCATCATTGGACTGATGTTTTCAATGACATCGCTAAAGGTCCCTCTTCCGTTGCTATAAACTCTAAGTCTATTATGTTCCGCTTCAGGTCCGTCCAAACTAATAGATATGACGAAATCGTGTTCCATAAACCAGTTTGCTTTTTCTCTATCCAGCAAGCTGCCATTTGTTGTTATAACGTGCAATACGTTCCAACTACTATATTTATTTTCTATATATTCCACACACGTTTTAATTAGTTTAAAATTCAATAATGGTTCTCCGCCGTAGAATCCGATTACAGGCTTTCTTAATGGATTGTACCTTTTTCCTTCCTCTAATAACGACAAATAGCAATCTATCGCTTTTTTTGCAATTATGAAATCCATATATTTATTAGAATAACCACGGTTATATTCGTAGAAATCTGAAAAAGTACAATATTTACACCTGAAGTTACAGTCTTCTGTAACACATAATGTGAGTTGTGAAAGGCAATGCACTAATATATAATTTTTTACATTTGATATATCGACGTTTTGAGGAATCTGAGATTTATAATTTGGAAGCTTAATTTTTTCCCACTTCTTTAGCCAATCATAACAAAACGCGATTTCATCAATATTAAATTTTTCTTTTAAATGCGCGATAATTTTCTCCTTAGATAGGGTTTCTTGATTTGAGAACTCATTCATTACTGCGCTCATAGTGGGCGAAAATGGAATAAATAAACCTTTTTCATCATCCCAAGCATACATATTTCCTGCCGGAGTTTCAAATTCTAACATTTTACCACCATCTTCTGGATTTGGATTGTAATGATAGCAGCATCTGTATAGATACATTCAGATGCTGCTATCATTACGTACGTTACTTCACTTTTGCCTACTTACGTGAAATAATGCTTCTGGTCGTTAGCGATCGCATTATTATACCCAATGCTTCCGCTGCAGCCGCATGGTAGACAACATATTAAGGGGGCATCTGCTCCGTTCTCAACTGTACCTTCTCCTTCAATTACTTCCATTTCTTCCATACTCCATTCTTTTTAGTCGGGGATTTGACCCCGCCAAACTATCCTATTGCCGCACTACCATATATATTTTAGTTTTTACATAAAAAGTAAAAGCGACCTATTTAAATAAAGGCAATTTTAGAGCCAAAATTCAGTAGATTATTATCGATTTTGCAGTTCAAATATGAAATGTAAAATCATAAGTAAAATCTCATTCGAATCCAAATATTAATAAAGCCTTAAAAGTAAAATAAATGATTATTAAGCCTTTTTTCTCCTTGAGTATTCACATTTCACGTCAAAACTCAATAGGTGTTAGAAAGCCTTTACCCCATCACTTGAGTATCAGCATTTTCTCCCCTCTCTGCGCGCCTGGACACTTCTGGATCTCAAAGCATCGCTTATCAAGGCACTTCACCAGACGCGTGAACTGCGAGGGGCTAAGCCCCAGATCGCTTTGAAGCTGCTTGAAGGCCTGCGATCCCCCATAACCCTTTAAAAGCTCCTCAAGCCTCTTGATCCTGTGTGCCGTCGCTCTGCCATGAGAAGTCCTCTTCTTCTCCTCCATGGCGCTAATTCTTTGCTCCAGGAACTGAATGGTCAGGTCCATTTCGAGCATCTTCGCAGAGACCTCAAACGGCGCATCGGCTTGCTTGGGAATATCCCCCTTAAGATCGAGTGCACCATTAACAGAAGCAACAAGATCCCAATCGGGTTCCGGAGTGCCGCCCAGGTCTCTTAGCTTTGCCAGCAACTGCTGTCTCTCTTCTCTAAGATTAAGAAGCTCCTGAAGCAGTCTCTTTTGAAGAGCAATGGGATTTATAGATACTTCGAAGTATTGCTCCTCAACAGGCGATAAAGCCATTGTGCTCATCATCCCCTTGATATGCACCCAATAAAAATGCTGCAGACGTTGGATTCTGTCTTTCCCTTGACAACAGCGTTTGGTTCCGCTAAAATTAGAATGTGTGCCAGCTCTGTCTTCTCAATCATTACATCCCACCAAATTGTTAAACGCCGCTTTCTCTGGCTCTATTTTTCATAGGGTTATGATAATATATGAACCTTTCGATATTATGTATCATCATTTCTCTCAATAAAAAATTTGAGGAGCCTGCAGCTTAACTCTGCCGAAAGCTTTGGCGAAGGAAGCATTGACTTCGTCCCTCTGATCGAGTTCGTTTAGTGCGCCGCCTCTGTCCAGCCAGTACGAGGCCTGATCAGAACGATCTCGATGCCCCTATCGCAGGTTGGGACTGCCCCTTTGGTCTGCCAAGCTCATTCTCGGCATGAGCCTGCCCTGCCAGCCTCCAAAGCTCGGGCGATCCTGGCCTTATACTTGCACCGGTCGCCATTGAAGCTGTTCGCTCTTTCGGGATTCTGGGCCAGCTTGTCTCGCCACCGGCAGGGAAGACTTGAATGGATATCGTGCTCGACGGCGATCTGAGCAAGAGGTTTGCCGGACTCAAGCTCGGCTACCACTTATAACTTGAATTCTCGGTCGTTGCGTTAGCTGGAAAGGCTATCTGCGATCCTCCATCACTTGATAATCAATCAAGAGATGTTCGACGATAAGATTACGAACAAATCCAAACGAGAAAAGCCTGACAGACCTTCCTCATCGCCTGAGATGATTATTGCGGATGATATTAAGATTCTCGTCAGAGCGGGATATATTGTCCAAAAGGATCCGAAATAAAAGGAGGAAGACTGAATCTTCCTCAATGAGTTCACCCCTCATTACCCCAGCTTCTCTGCCACGTGAAATGAGAGGCTTGCATCTCTGGCCCTTCCCAAAGCCTTCTGGGATTCTCCTTTGCCCTTCCAGGCCTCGATTAGCGTTGGATTTATCTCTAAGGCCTGTCTGAAGGCTTCCAGAGCCTCTTCGTTCCTGCCCAATGCCAAAAGAGCTTTGCCTTTGCCAATCCAGGCATTTGGCACATGGAAAGAGTTTGGCGATGCTATCTTGATGGCCTGGTCATAGGCCTTTCTAGCTTCATCGTATCTGCCAAGTTTGAAGAGCGCGTTGCCTTTCAACAGTATAAAGCTCGTCTGTTCTGAATCGTTCAACAATGCTTCATCGGAGATTTCCAGTGCCTTTTGGAAGGCTTTTCCAGCATCATCCTCATTGTCGGTCTCGTTATGAGCATCTCCTTTGTCAAGCCAGATCTGCACGATCTGTTCAAGCTCTTTGAGATCATCGCCCGGCATCAGCTCAATGGCTTTATCGAACGCCTCTTGAGCCTCGTCATATCTTTTCATCTCGACAAGCTGTCGAGCTTTGGTGCTCCAGGCTTGAGCGTCCTTTGGGTCCAGCTTAAGGACTTCTTCATAGGCCTCTAATGATTCATTGTATCTGCCAAGCTTTGCCATATCATATCCCATGAGGCTCCAGGCCTTTTTGTTCTGTGGATAGAGATCCGTGAGGTTATCAAGAAGGCTGAGAGCTTCTCCAATCTGGTTTGAACTGTGGAGCACTGCGACTTTGGCAAGGCTCCAGGCTTGAAGGTCTTCATCATTATCTGCTGGTATGGTCTCAATAGCTTTGTCTAAGGCCAGCAGGGATTCGTTGTACCTTCCGATCATACCAAGAAATTCGCCCTTTCTTCCCCAGGCACCGTAATCTTCAGGATCGAGCTCTGTCACTCTGCTGTAAGCCTGCAGGGCTTCTTCCCACCTGCCCAGGAAAGCCAGTACATCCGCTTTGCCCTTCCAGAGGCTGACATTCTCCGGATCCCTATCAAGGCTATGGTTGAAGATGGCCAGAGCCTCTTCATTTGCCTCTTTGGCCTCGTCTTTCCTGCCCAGACCGCTCAAAGCTATGGCCTTATTCTGCCAGGCTTTAGCATTCTGTGAAGTGTTCTTCAGGTCTTCTTCCATTAGCAGAAGTGCTCTCTCATAAGCCCTTTGCCCTTCGTCCTCTTTTCCCAGTGTGTATAGCGTTGATGCCTTGCGAAGCAATGCAGTCTCATTCTTTGGATCGAGCTTCAAGACTTCATCGTAAGCAAAAACGGCTTCTTCTTCCAGGTCTTTATGGATGAGCACGTTGGCTCTGTCCATCCAGTAATCTGTGGTATTTTCCTGCGCCTGGGTACAGGTGCATATCATGGCCAGCGCCAACATGACGGTAGACAATATTGCTTTCATTTATAGACCTCTTTTTATGGCTCCTCGCTATTATGTATGGTTGAACTTGAATCGGAAATTCTCTGTGTCTCGGTGCCTCTGTGGTGAACCGCTATGCTCGGACCCAACCACAGAGTCACAGAGGAACAGAGACCGTATTCTCTGCCTGAACTCACCCACATAAAAAGTGCTGGGGGTCATTCCTGATGCCCCAACTCCTTAGCCTTGGCATAGGCAGCATCTGCATCAGTCTGACGACCTAAAGCCTTGAGAACATTGCCTTTGAACAACCAAGCACTAGCTTTTTCAGGTTCCAGCTCAGTAATCATCTCATAAGCATCCAGAGACTCATTGTACTTCCCAAGGACATTGTAATAGGTAGCTTTCTCATACCATACGCTGGGATTCTCTGGATCTAACTGAATGGCTTTATCGATGGTATCAAGGGACTCATTGTACCTGCCAAGGTTCAGAAGAATATTGCCCTTGGTGATCAAGGCATCAATCATCTTTGAACCGTTCAATTCGATCACTTTATCATAGGCGCTGATAGCCTCCTCACTCCCATTTAAGATGGAAATCAGCCCAGCCTTGAGAAACCAAGCAGTGGCATTCTTTGGATTATCTTTTATTTCTCGGTCGTAGACATCTATGGCTTTCTTTAGGAACTGGTTGGATTCTTCTTGATTCCCCAAACTTGCCAATGCCATCGCACTAGTCTGCAAAGCCTCGATATCTTGGGGATTTTTGGCTAATTTTGTCTCACTCAAATTGAGAATTTTACTATAAGTCTGTACGCTTAAAGTGTCGAGAACCATAGATTTTCCATTCCATGCGGTCATATTGTCAGGATTTATCTGGATGGCTTTTTCATACGATTCCAGGGCCTCTAGAGGGTTGCTTTTATTAAAAAACAGGTCGTCTCCTTTTGCTATCCAGTATTTTGCTGTATTCTCCTGTGCTGCAGCAGAAACGCATAATGTTACCAGTGCCAGCAGGCCCAGGGCAACGGCCCACAGCCTGCTGTTTTTATGTCTTTTCCCCACTCGACATTTGTTCAATTCATTCACCTCTTTTCGATGCAACAAAAAAATTTCAGACGACGTTCAGATCTGATTTTTCACAGCCGCCTTATCGCTGGCCTCTCCAGGAGTCCAGGCCCATCCCAGGTAAAAGACCCTGTCCGTTTGGGACTTGACATCCACAAACCGGCTCTTGTCCGCCCCGGAAGCTTGTTGGTCCTCGGCTTTATCCCTGGATTCGTCTATCGTCTCCGTATTCATACTCGAGGGCACAATTGCGTCTGCAAGAATTGTGGCTGCAGGTCTGTATTGTGATGTATCAGGATTGATCTTGAACCCTGTAGCTTCTCCGCTGGAGACCTTCCCCTGGCTATCTCCTCGCAGGAAGCTGCCTCGAATGGTCTCGCCGTCTGCGTCTCCAAATATCGCCGTCTCCACAATGAGCCCGCTGCCGCTGCGAATAGATCGAGTCTGGAGTTCAACCTCATTTCTGGCAAGCGAGCCCATTACCACCGCATTCCAGGGTCCAGAGTCGCTTCCCGTGCAGGCTCCTATCAAACGGCTTTCATGCTGGCGGATCATCATGGTGACCTGCTCGCTGCCCAGGTTAATCGTCCAGATCCCCTCCAGGTTCGGAGGCTGGGCGGCAATAGCAGGATCCTCTGCCAGGGATAGGCTTGAGAGGCCTGTTATCATCACCAATGACAGTAGCATCAAGGATAGCGGCAGAAAAACGACTCTTGCCGCTGATTCTTGACTCAGTGGCTCCATCAAAGCATCTCCTTTCCGCTCCTCTCCAGGGAAGTGTTTCTGATCCAGCTGTAGTTAGCTGCCTCAGGTTCGTACTCAGTCCTCTCGGTGACATAAGGGCCGCTTCCGGTTTCTCTCACCACCATCTTCACCTCGTTTTGGCCCGACGATGGATAGCTGAACTCGCCCTCTGCGGTCATTATGCCTGTGATAGAGCCATCGGGCTCAACCCTATACTCGAAGGAGGCCACAATCATTCCGGTATCATCTTTCAGGGTGATGTTTCCCGCAGTATCGTTAAGGGTGATGGCGCTGTTCAAGAAGACATCCGTCTCGTTGCTCTCGCCCTTGCCAAGATGGATATTTGTCCTCTCGTCAGGATCAATTATGAAATCAGGCAGAGTTACGGACTGGTTCCTGCTGCCGTTCCTACCGTCAATGACATCAAGAGTCCAGCCGTTGAGGCTCTGGGCAGCTGCTCGGCTGTTGGCTACTACCACGAACTCGTCCTCGCCTGTGACCATAATCCTGGTGATGGCCAGCATTTTAGGGGTTGAAGAAGGCTTAGCGTCGCTCTCCTTCTGGACGTTGTACCCCAGATCCACAACCCTGGTGGAAGCCTCGTTCGCTTCCTCCTCCGCGGTTAGCAGGCTGCGAAAATGGTTATCCAACTCCCCTGCCCTGGCACAGGCCTCGTCCGCCTCGGCCTGTCGGCCCAGCGCCTTCAAGACTTCTCCCTTATAAAGCCAGCCTGCCGGCTCTTGGGGATCAAGCTCTGTGACCTTCACAAATGCCTTCAAGGCCTCTTCGCTATTGTTCTGCCCCATGAAGTTAATGCCCTTGAAGGTCCAGACCTCTGCTAATTTTCGGCTTGAATTGGCTGGGATCATCTCAATGGTTTCATCAAAAGCCTTGTCGGACTCGTTGTACCTACCAAGCATAGAGAGGAGCTCCGCCCTTTGCCAGCGGAAATCGATATTCTCTGGGTTCAGCTCAACTGCCCTGTCTACGGCATCGAGCGCCTCGCCGGTCCTGCCCATCCACCTGAGAATAAAGCTTTTGTTGAGCCAGGCTCCAGCATTCTCTGGATAGATCTCCAGTACCTGATCGAAGTAGTCCAAGGCTTTTTCGAGGCTTTCATTGGCCTCTTCCCTCTTTCCAGGGCTTTTTTCACTGCCAGATAGCACAAGAAATGCCTCTCCTTTGCCCTGACAAGCTTCTGCCAGCAGAGATTTATTCGAGCCCGCAGCCCCAATGGCCTTTTCATAAGCCTCAGCTGCTCCTTCAAAGGATTGGCTCCTGAATAGAGCCCTGCCAGTTTGAACCCAATCATCTGCAATTTTCACCTGTGCAGTCTCTTTAGAATTGGGGAAGCCATAATCCGCCCAGTTGGTGCTCAAGGCCTGCAGCGCCTCATCATGCCTGCCCAGAGGCTTTTCCTCGGGCGAGAAGCCTTTGCCACTGGTCGGCCTCTGCCAGGCTGCGGTGAAGTCCGAGTTGACCATCATGATATTCTCGATGCCTCCTGTGGACTGGTTGCGCCATGCTGAGGTGGTCCTGACAATCTGACCGTCTGCAATCCAGGCATTATGGTAGATGTCCGTACCTTTTGCCCACCACAGGCCCATGATGCTCTGCTTATCTTTGGTTGGCAGCAGATTGAGAGCGCTGTCAAAGGCTTCCACTGACTCGTTATATCTGCCCAAGGAAACGAAGATGTCTGATTTCCTTATCCAGGCACCAATTGCCTTCGAGGAATTCAGCTCGATGACCCTATCGTAAGCTTGTAGCGCTTCATTGCTCCTGCCAAGGTTGTCCAGGCTTTCGGCCTTCAGCCACCAGGCTTCAGCATCTTCGGGATCTTCTTCAAGGCTGCCATTCAAAACCTCGACTGCTCTCTCGTAAGCCTCCTTGGAGTCGCTATATTTTTCCAGGCTCAGCAGGGCATTGCCCCTACCAATCCAGGCCCTGGCCGACTCCGGATCGATCTGAATGGCCTTCTCGTAAGCCTGAAGAGATTCGTTGTAGGCTATGGCCGCCTCTTCAGCTTTATCTGGGCCCATCAGAGACTCGGCCTTGGACTTCCCAAGCCACGCATCCGCAACTGCCAAAGCGGCAGAGGAGTATCTGTATGTCGGGTCCAGATCGGAAGAGCGTCGTGTAGGGCACGGAGGACCTCATCGTAGGCCTGAACAGATTCGTTATATCTGCCCTGGTCTCTTAAGGCTGCACCTTTACCCGACCAGGCCGTTGCACGATTGGGATCGATCTTTAGGGCCCGGTCGTAAGCTAAAACAGCCTCTCGGTTCCTGCCTAAGCTCCTGAGAGCATGGCCCTTGCTTGTCCAGGCTCGGTCGTCGAATGAGTCCAGCTGCAGGGCGCGGTCGTAGGCCTCTATGGACTCTTCATATCTGCCCAGATCATTGGACAAAATCTCGCCCATCATCTCCCAGGCCATCACATACTCCGGAGTTATCTTCGTGGCATTGTTCAGAGCTACAATTGCCTCCTCATACCTGCCCTGCTCCTGGAACAGAATTGCTTTGTTAACCCAGGCACCAGAGTTATTGAGATTCTCTTCGATGCTTCTGTTCAGTTGCTCTATTGCCTTCTCGTATCCTGCAGCGGCTTCATCGTGCCTGCCCAGCTCTTCCAACACCCCGGCCCGGTTCTGCTGTGCCTCCTGGCCCACGAAATCCGGATCCAGGTCGATGACCTTGTCGTAGTTCTTTACGGCCTCCTCTCGCATGGCCCGGGATTCCTCATTCTGGCCTCTGGCTGCCAGATCCTGGCCCATATGGGAGAGGGCGACAGCTTTTCCCTCGTAAGCCTGAGCCAGGTTTCTGCTATCGCTGGCGGGTGTAAGCTCGATGGCCTTATCATAAGCAGCTAAAGAATCGTTGTACCTGGCGGAGTCGTTGTTGAAGGTGGCCAGGTCATCGTAGATCACGCCCTTGCCTGCCCAGGCATCTGCAAATTTAGGATCAATCTCCAAAGCCCTGTCGAAGGTCTTTATTGCCTCTTCAAAGATCTGGATGCGCTCCTGGCCGCGCAGCCCGTTGACAGCCTGTCGCAAGGCAAAGCCCTTCCACAACAGGTAGGTAGTGTTCTCTGAATCAAGTTCGATGGCCTTATCGTAAGCCTGGAGGGACTCATCGAATCTGCTCTGGTTCTGAGTGATCACCCCGGCCAAGTTCAGGCCGGAGGCTTTGTAAGCCCAGAGGGTGGCGTTCTCGGGATCGAGCTCTATGGCCTTATCGACCGCCTGAAGTGATTCTTCAAGAGATCCGTTGTTGTAAAGATCCAGACTCTTTTCATACCAGTAATTTGCGCTCTTCTCGTCTTCCGCTATAGCGCCGATGCAGAGTATGGCCAGCGAAATCATAGCGAGAGCAAATCTTGCTCTTACTACTATCATCGATGGCTCCTTGGCTTCTAGAGTCTTTTTTCGTTTCATTTTTTCACCCACATCTCCTGTTTTTATTGCTCATGTTTGAGCGGCAATCATGTTTTTCAAAAAAATAGCCAGGATTATTCCTGATACCCTAGCTTCCTGGCCACACGAAAAGATAGGTCGGCTTCAGAGAACTGGCCGAGGGCGCTCTGTGCCAATCCCTTGCCATGCCAAGCACGGCCAAATGCCGGATTGAACTCGATGGATTTGTTGTAAGCCTCCAGAGCGTCCTCGTTCTTTCCTAACGCTAGCAGAATATCGCCTTTGCCATTCCAGGCCTCAGCCGGGAACACCAGAACAGAAGATGGAGCGATCTCCAGTGCCCTGTCTAAGGCTTCTATGGCCTCATCGTACCTGTTTAGTTTGATGAGGGCATAGCCTTTTATGATACAAATGCCACTGGCATTGCCTGCATCCTTCAGGATAACCTCGTCAGAGATCTCCACAGCCTTCTCAAATGCCTTCAATGCATCATTGTGGTTATCCATTTTAGCCAAAGCATTTCCTTTTTTGTACCAGACTTCAGCCCATTTTGGATCTATCCGAAGGGCCTGATCATAAGCCTCAATGGATTCATTGTATCTGCCCAACTCGGAGGCCATATCGCCTTTCATGCGCCAACTGTGCCTGTCTCCGGGGCTTAATTGAGCATACTTCTCAAATGCCTCGAATGCCTCCTCTTCCTTGCCTAATTCCGCGAGGGCAAAGCCTGCGCCATTCCATGTTCGAGCAAGCTTTGCAGTATCGCTAGCAGGTATCAGCCCAATAGCCTGGTTGAAGGTCTCCTTGAACTCATCGTACTTGCCTTTGATAGCGAAGTCATATCCCTTAATTAACAGGGAATCTGCCAGCCTCGGCGTATGGTTCAGCTCTATGACCTTCTCGTAAGCCTGCAGAGCCTCGTCACTTCTACCCATCCTATAGAGTACGTTGGCCTTGGACCACCAGGCTTCTCCATCATTCGGATTCCTCTCTATGCTCAGGTTGAGGATCTCCAGGGTCTTCTCAATGGCATCGAGCGATTCCTCTTGTCTTCCCAGGCCGATCAAGGCATCACTTTTGGCCTCCCATGCTCTGGCATCCTGAGGGTTCTTCTTCAGATCATTGTCAATGAGATTCAGAGCCTTCTCATAGGCCTTTGATGACTCGCTACCATTGCCCATTATTCCCAAGGTTTTGGCTATGCTTAACCAGGCGCTGGAGTTCTCGGGGTTCAACTGTATGACCCTCTCCATGGCCAATACCGACTCCTCCAAAGAGTCGTTTTCAAAAAGCTCAGTTCCTTTTTTATACCAGTCGTCAGCAGTGTTCTCCTGCAGCTCATCTTTGTTACTATGATTATGAGCTAACTCCGGCCCGATCTCCGTCCTCTCGGCGATAAAAGGACTAACACCCGCTGCCTTCTGCACCATCTTCCCCTGATCACCAGTCCCTGGATACTCAAGATCGTTTTCAGCTGTGCCTGAGTAGTGAGTGACCTGGTGAGCGATCGAGCCATCCAGCTTGGTCCAGTATACCAAGGAGACTACTTTCGCTCCTGAGCCGTCTCTCAGAGAGATGCTTCCAGCAGTGTCATTCAGCTCCAGATTGCTGTCCAGGAATCGGTCTGTCTCATTCTCCTGGCCGCTTCCCAGGTGAACCTTGACGGCTTTCCCTGGCAGAAGGGAATATTCCGGCAGCGATACTTTTGATCCCTGAATCTCCAGGCTCCAGTTATGGAGACTGACGGCCTCCTTCAGGCCGTTGGCGATCTCGATGAAATCGTCTTCCGTGGGATTGATTTTGGCTATGGTCAGGCAGGGAGGCCAGGCCTGAGGCAGCATCTTCGGTACGTTGAAGCTGTAAATATCACAGTTGAGGCTCGACATGATGTAGCCGTAATGCCTACTAGAATCGACCGCTTTGCCTTTGAGCTGCAGGGCTGCAACAAAGTCGGAGTTGATCTGTTCGATCTCATCGAACGACTTTGAGGAGATATTGTACAATCCGATAGAGATCCTGTGGATTTGGCCGTTGATGAGCCAAGCCTTTGTGAATATGAAGGTGTTCTCGCTACGCCGCTGGAATCCTAACTGCGACTCGGATTTGTTAGCGGGAACCAGAGCCATTGCCCTGCTGAAGGCCTCAAATGACTCGTTATACCTGCCCTGAGCCGCCAGGATATCTGACTCCCTTATCCAGGCTTCCAGAGCGTGGGATGAGTTCAACTCTGCCACCAGGCCGTAGGCCTCCAGTGCCTCCTCGCTCTTCCCAAAGAGGTCCATCTCCTCTGCCCTCAGCCATAAGGCCTCCTGGTCTTCAGGGTTCTCCTGTAGCCTCTGGTCTATGAGCTCCATGGCCTTCTGAATTGACTGGTTAGCCTCCGCTCCTTGGCCCATGCCCGCCAGGGCCATTCCCCTATGATGCCAGGCAGAGGCATTCTGCGGGTCCGTCTTCAGGCCCTCGTCGAAGGCGCTTATTGCCTCCTGATAGGATCCGCTTTTATACAGCGTCTGGGCCTGACTATACCAATCTCCTGCGCTCTCCAGTGAAAATGCACTGGTGCATAGCGCGGCCAGTGCTATCAGAGCAATAGCGAATTTAGCATTCATTAACAATCGCCCTCCAATCTTTGAAAAAAGGTGGTTGGGGTCATCCCTGATACCCCATCTCTTTTGCTTTGGCGAAAGACGCATCTGCCTCGCTCTGGCAGCCCAGGGCTTTTAGGACAAGACCTTTGTTGTACCAGGCTTTAGCCGATACTTGCTTGGCCGGGAATGATGGCGAAGATTGAGCGATCTGGATGGCCTTGTCGTAAGCTTTAACTGCCTCTTCCTGCTTGCCCGTCAGGTTGAATATATCGCCTTTTGCCAGCCATGGATAATTGTTTTGCGAATCGATCAAAATGGCTTTATCAAAGGCGCTGATGGCCTCATCAGTTCTGCCTGCTTCCTGGAGAACATCACCCTTAGATGACCAGGCATCTGACAGTTGCCAGGTAGAGTTGGCTGGTATATTCTCAATGGCTTTTTCGTAGGCTTGCAAGGATTCGTCGTATTTGGCCTGCCATCTGAAAACATCGCCTTTGGTCACCCAGGCCATTACGTTCTTCGGATCGGCATTAGTGGCATTATGCAGCGCCTTTTGAGCCTCCTCATACATTCCCTGCGCTTCGAGGATCGATCCTTTCCTATACCAGACCTCTGACAGCACCTGACTGGAATTGGCGGCCTGAATATCCATGTCCAAGTTCATGAGGACTATTTCATAGGACTTTGCAGATTCATTCCGTCTTCCCAGCTTTTCCAAAGCCGCTCCCCTGCCAGATTGAGCACTTTGCAGCCCGGAATTTATATACAAGGCTTTGTCGTAAGCCTGCAGGGCATCTTCATACCTCTGCTGATCAAGGAAGACAGAGCCCTTGGCTACCCAGGCCAGAGCAAACCTCGGCTTCAGATAAATGGCCTCGTCGAAGGCCTGGAGAGACTCATTGTACTTCTCAGGCTCATGTCTGAATCTGGCCAGGGTGCTAAGAGCGCTGCCTTTGTCAAACCAGGCTTCTGCATCCTGCGGATCGGTCTCTATGGCTTTGTCGTAAGCTTTGAGGGCCTCATCATACCTGCTCAGATTATTTTCCGCCAGTCCCAGGTTTTCCAGGGCAATGCCTTTGCCGTCCCAGGCTTCTGCTTGCAGAGTGCCATTTCTGATCTCTTCATCATAGAGCTGTATAGCCCTCTCGTAGGCCCTGACTGATTCGTCGATCCTGTCCATGCTGGATAGTGCGTTGCCCTTATAGCTCCAAGCATCCGCATTATCTGGATCCAGCTCCAGCGCCTTATCCAGGACACTTAGAGCTTCACCTCGCTTTCCCTGAGCCAGAAGGGCAACGCCTTTGCCAGTCCAGGCCTCCGAGCTGTTGGAATCGATTTGAATGGCTCTATCGAAGACCTGAGCAGCTACTTTCACAGATCCTTCTTCATACAGAAGCGTATGGCCCCATTTCAACTGGAAACCCAGTGTATTCCATTCCGGCCGGGGCCGGGCATATTGCTCAATGTTGGGTTCCCAACTATAGAGGGAGTCATTGTGCTTGCCCAGATGTTTGCCCTGAGGTGTGATGGTGCCGCGCCTGCTTGCAAAACTTTTGATATAGTCTGAATCCACCTTCAGGAATCGGTCATAATCCTGAGCTGAATAGTTGTACCTGCCAAAGTTTACCCTGAGGATCCGGCCTCCGCTCATCCATATTTTTAGAACGGTGGACGATCCATTCTCCTCTGAGAAAAGTGCATGCGATAGTGTAGTAGTATTCGAATTGTCGGCCATCAGGTCTATAGCTTTATCAAAAGCCATTATGGATTCGTCATACCTGCCCATCTGTCCCAGAAGAATATCAGACTTTCTGATCCAGGCGCCAATCGCCTTGGAGGAGTTCAGCTCAATTACCTTATCATAAGCCTCTAGAGCAGACTCGCTTTGGCCCAGGATATCCAGGTTATCGGCCTTGAGCCACCAGGCTTCGGCATCTTTGGGATTCTCATCAATGCTCTGATTCAAGATCTCGACCGACTTTTCAAAAGATCTGGTGGCCTCATAGTCCCGCCCCAGGCTCGCCAGGGCAATTCCCCGGCTCTGCCAGGCCCCTGCATCATTGGGATTTTGCTCCAGAGTCTCATTGGTTAAATCGAGAGCCTTCTGGAAGGCTTCCAGGGACTCATTCTTCTGGTTCAGATAGCTTAAGACCTGTGCAAAGTCCAACCAGGCATCGGTGTTCTCAGGCTCTAATTTAGTGGCTTCGTTGAAAGCGTTGGCTGCCGGATCGAAAGACTTAAAACCACTCAACATCAGACTCCGACCTTCTTCCAGCCAGTCATCCGCCGTTTTTTCCTGCGCCAGGGCACAGGCGCAGAGCATAGCTATCGCTAACAAAGCGATGGCAAATCTTGCTTTCATTCACAAACCTCCTTTGATCTCAGAAAAGGACGCAGGGGTGATCTCTGCCCCAACAACCTGCTTCATCAGCGGCCTGCGATCAACCGGCCCGCCTGGATAAAAACCGATCCTGTAGGGCACATCCCCGATCCCATCGCCATTTTTATCAGGCAGATCATAGGAGGAGCCCGGCTGGCCATAGTAGGTCGACCAGAAGTTGCCATCCCAGGTGTTGTTGTCCAGGTTAGCAGTAGGCGGCGCAAATCTGCTCTTCTCCTGCAGGCCGTTTTGGCCGTTGTATATGAAGTTGTTGCCGGTTACGTTGTTGTAGTTCCCCTCCAGCTTCACTCCCACATCGTTATTCACGAGGGTGTTTCCAGATATCGTATTGTTTGCCCCAGTGACCAGGATGCCGTTCTGAGAATCGGTGACAAGGTTATCGATGATATTGTTGCCTTTTGTGGAAACCTGTATCCCAGCCTTCTCATCCAGATCTTCTCCGAACCGCAGGGACTTTACGATGTTTCTGCTCAGGGTCAGGTTGTCACTCTTCATATCGAACTTGCCCGCGACTATGCCCTCCAGTGACTCTGGCAGGCTGTTATTGTCGATGACGCAATCCCTGGAAAAGGCGATCACGATCCCCTGACCTCCTTCGTAAATCTTCGAGTTTTTCAGAACAGTTCCAGGAGACCTGGCTATGAAGACGAGAGAGGCCTCAACATCATCCAAAACCAAGCCGCTGCAGTTGTAGAGCCAGATGCATCCTGCCTTCAGCCCCCGGATGTTCTGTCCAGGCTTATCCTGATAATAATAAACCTCCCTGCCGTCCACTGTGCTGTTCTTGAGGTTTAGCATGCACTCATCAGGGTTGGTGGAGATGATCAGAATCGTGGTGTTGACCAGCTTCAGCTCCTCAAAATCAACCTCAGATAGACCTGATGGGAAGAAAGAGCAGTTCGTGATCGTGAGGTTGCTGAATTTGGAGTTGATGAGATTCATAACTGCGAACTCGCCATTCTCAACCTGACAGTTCTCTACTCTGCAATTGGCCATACCCAGGATGTGCAGCCCTTTCCTGGCCTGACAATCCTCGATCAGGAAGCTGCCCAACCTCGGGTTTCCCTCCACAATTATATCGTCGGAAGAGACTGAGTTTGCCAGATATCCGTTCTTTACTCCTTTAAATGCTATTCCAGGCACACTGCAGTTCTCAATCCTCACATTCTCCGCGCCCTCTATGGATATTCCAAAGGCGCTTATGTGGTCCTTATCTCTGAGAGTGTAACTGCCGGTGAGGTTCTCCATGCTGCAATTCTTTATGAGCAGATGGTCACTGATGCCCTTAACCACAATGCCGTTTCCTATATGATTCAACAGGTTCAGGCCTTCAATCACATATGGATCTTCCGGCGTTCCATGGCCTTCCAAGCCGTATTTCTCGAAGTCCGAGCTGCTGGTGATGTTGATGTAATCGCTGGCTAAGGGATATGCCAAAACAGCCTCCTGTGGCGCTCCAGCAGCTGACGCCAGTTCGCCAAAGGCAGCAAGGATTATTATTGACAGCAGTAAGCTCTTCAATCAGATCACCTCTTGATTCTCTTCAAGTTTCACAAGCCAGATGTCCTTCAACCCCGATCCGTAGGATTCGGTGCTGCAAAGCACAGCATAGCCTCCGTTCTGCGTTTCCAGGATCTTCGCCCCCTGATCGTCGAGATTGGGCTTTCCCAAAGTGAGGTTCCAGAGTTCATTTCCCATGGAGTCGGTCCTGATGACCAGAATATCATTGTCATCTGCACCCCAGGTTGTGGTGTCACCTATCTTCTTCGGTCCATCCCTGTAGGACGTCAGGGTTCCAGCCATCACATAGCCACCGTCCCTGGTCTGCTGAATTGATTGCGAGAAGTAGCTGCTTTCTGATCTACTGAATGTTCTGTTCCACAGTTCGTTTCCTTCAGAGTCCAGCTTTTTGAGGCGGCCTGCTCTTTCCAGGTACATGTTCGGCCCTGGAACGATATCATCTACCAGGGCAAAGCCTCCGTCCCCGGTGGCTGCGACAGATCCGCCTAAACCCAACGAGTTGTCAAAGGTCTTATTCCACAGCTCCGTTCCCCTGGAGTCAACCTTCACCAGCCAGAGGTTGTTGCTGTCACTTCCATAGGATTCCGTGGTGCCGCTGAGCAGGTAGCCTCCGTCCTCCATCCTTAGGATAGACGAGAGGTAATCCCTACCTAATCCTCCGTAGGTCTTCTCCCACACCTTCTCTCCTCTTGAGCCGGTCCTGATCAGCCAGAAGTCCAAGCTTCCGTTTCCCTGAGACATGGTCGATCCACCAATGGCGTAGCCATCCTCAGTCTCCAGAACTGCAACGCCCTGGTCATCTGACCGACCTCCATAGGTTCTGTTCCAGGCCTCCTGGCCAGAGGCATCGGTTTTTATGAGCCAGAGGTCTGTGCTATCAGAGCCGCCAGGCGTCTTGGTTCCAGCCAGGATATAGCCATCATCATTCGTCCGCTGAACCGAGCTGGCGTAGTCATACTCCGGTTCTCCGAAGGTTACGTTCCACAGCTCGAAGCCTTTGGAGTCTGTTTTAATCAGCAGAATGTCGTTTTTGTCTTCTCCGGAGGGCTGCGTCGAACCTGTGATAATGAAGCCTCCGTCCGGCGTCTCCTGAAAAGAGGAGCCCCATTCAAAGCCGGGACCTCCATAGGTCCTGTTCCAGGCCTCTTCCGTCTGTGCTCCGGTGATGAGGGTGCACAGCACCAGCAATGCCAATCCAAATGCTAAAATCGATTTCACGCTTCCCACTCCCGATACATCTAAATTTTAATCATACGGATCCTATGAAAATATTGAGAAGCTAGGCCTGATACCCCAGCTCCTTTGCCTTTGCGAAGGCGGCATCAGCCTCTGATGTGCGGCCCAGCGCCTGAAGAGCAATGCCCTTCTTGTACCAGGCCTCAGCTCCCATCGGCTTCATTGCATCCAATGGGCACTGCTCGATGGCTTTATCGTAAGCCTTAACTGCCTCATCATATCTTTTCGATCTGTTGAGGGCCTCGCCCTTGGAAAGCCAACCGAAGACAGCAGCTTGAGGGTTCAGCTCAATGGCTTTATCGAAGGCCTCGAAGGACTCGTTATACCTTCCCAGCTTTGCCAGGACAGTTCCCTTGCCGATCCAGGCACTGCTCAGCGATTCATTGTCAACGGCGTTTTCGCCATCAAGCTCGATGGCTTTGTCGTAGGCGAGAAGGGCCTCCGCAGATTTGTTCAGCCTAGTATCGAGAACTGATGCCTTGTAGGTCCAAGCTTCCTCATTCATCGGGTCAAGCTCAAGGGCCTTATCAAACTCCTTGATGGCTTCCTCGTATAGGCCCTCATTCTTATGCCCGATCAAATCGGCCAGGTTGGCGATGAAAAAGCCTTTGTGAATATGCAATGTGGAGTTTCCGGGATCCAGTTCAATGGCCCTGTTGAGGGCTTCGACAGATTCTTCATATGATGCGTTCTTGAAAAGTTCCTGACTCGTTTTATACCAGCCATCAGTTTTTTCCTGCATTCTATTGGCAGCTAGAGCTACAAATTCGGCTCTTGTCTGTAAAAAGCCAATACTGTTGTCTCTGAACAACCAGGTGGAAGCCGGCCTTGAAACAATCTGCTGGATGAAATCAAATTTCTTTGTAGACTTGTTATAGCTGCCGATGGTTACTCTGAGGATCCTATCATCATCCCGCCAGACGTCCGTACGTAGAATAGAGTTCCCTTGATCTAAGACAACACCCCCCGCCCAGCTGGCATTGTCAGGCATCAGTCTAATTGCTTCATTGAAGGCTTCCACTGATTCATTATAGCCGTTAGCTTTTACGAAGAGTATGTCGGCTATCCTGATCCAGGCACCCACCGATTTGCTGGAGTTCAGCTCTATGACTTTTTCATATGCCTTGATGGCAGCATAATCCATGTACAGAGCCTCGTAGCTTACAGCTTTTTGCCACCACGAATCTATATCTTCCGGATTCTCCGCCAGTCTTTGTTCTGAAATCTCAATTGACCTTTCCAGGGCGCCTATTGCCTCCTCATTTCTGGCAAGGCCGGCCAGAGCTACACCCATTGCCTGCCAGGCTTTCGCATCCTGAGAATCATCCTTCAAGGTCCCATTGGTCGCATCGAGAGCCTTCTGGAAATATTCCCGAGATTCAATCTGATTTCCCAGAATTTGAGATACCTGGGCCTTGCCCAACCAGGCACTGGCATTTCCGGGGTCCAGCTGCAGGGCGTGGTCATATCCCTGAACGGCATCCTGGAAGGAATTGCGTTCCGATGTGTTCCCACTTATTCCAGTCTGATTAACCGACATACTCTCCGCCATAGCAGAGGCGCAGAGCATAGCTATCGTCAGCATTACGATAGCAGATATCTCTTTCATTTACAAACCTCCTTCATTGATCGAAAGCGGCTCCTGACACAAGTCCCGTGATCAATGAGAAGCTCTCTCCTCTGCTTCCCGGATTTATGGGCCTGATCTCGATATTCCATATACCATTTGCAGGATTTCTGAGGAAGTAATAGTCGTAGTTCGTGCCAGTGACGTGTTTTATATTCTGACGGTCGCTATCCGGGAAAAGCTTGCTCCCATCAGGCTTGATCAGAGTAACGCTGAAGGGATTGCTCTGCCAGGCGAGGCCCACCATCTCCGCGCTCCCAGCTGCCTGACTTATTCCCTGGGCTGCAAGAGCAGCCTGATCGTAGCCGAGCTGTCTAGAGAATATAAGGGGCTGTCCGGCAACATATGTAACTCCATTCTCTACCTTTGCAGAGCCGATGGCTGTGACTGCCGTTCCCCAGGGCAGATTTATGGATGATCCGGGTTGAATCGTGTAGCTGTTCGGGGCGGCTCTGGGTGAGGAAACCGTCTGACAAACGCCGTTCACACACCTCTTTCCAGCTCCACAGACCACGGGTGTATGAGAGCACCCCCAATAAGGATCACATTCATCGATTGTGCAGGGATTCCCGTCATCGCAGTTCCTCCGCAGATGCATACATTTGCCCCGGCCGTCACAGGCATCGATAGTGCAAGCATTGCCGTCATCGCAGTTCTTTCCCTTATGGTAGCATTCTCCATTCACACAGGAGTCGACAGTGCAAGGATTGCCGTCATTGCAGTTCTTTTGGCTATGAGTGCATTCTCCATTCACACAAGAGTCGGCAGTGCAAGGATTGCCGTCATTGCAGTTCTTTTGCCTATGAGTACATGTCCCGTTCTCGCAGGAGTCGGCGGTGCAAGCATTGCCATCATCGCAATTTCCTGGGGTGTGAACGCATTCGTTTCCATTCCATGTATCGATGGTACAAGCGTTGCCGTCATCGCATTTCTTTGAAGAATGGACGCACACTCCATTCAAACAATAGTCTATTGTGCTCTCGTTTTGATCATCGCAGTCTTTCTGCTTATGAGTGCATACCCCATTCTCGCAGGAATCGATTGTGCAGGGATTGTCATCATCGCAGTTTACGGGAGTATGAACGCATTCTTTTCCATTCCAGGCATCTGCAGTGCAGGCATTGCCATCATCACAGAAATGAAGGAGGGCAGAGGACTCATTTGCAGTAATGGATTCATTGGTGCTGTTCATGGAGATTTCTGGGTTTTGTAGAATTGATGAATTCTCTTGTGTCGGCATTGATTCTATGAAGGAAGTATTAGCGTTCATATTTGGCAGAATTCCCGTATTCTGATTGCCGGATTCTGTGGAATTAATGACTCCAAATTCTGCATCTCTAGTCGGGTCATTTATGCTTGAATTATTTGATGCCACATTTATTTCAATAATCCCAGTTGTCTTTGAAGCATTGCTAGCTAGATAGTTCCCGGATTCCACCGATTCACTGCTATTTATCGGAAAGCCTGTTACCCTGGTTCCACTTGTATTCGTTTGGGAACTATTTGTAGCTTGGATGTTGGCGGTTTCGGGACTAGTGATATCCGGAGGATTGGTTATGTCGGGACCCGTGACTTCCAGAGGATTGGTTATGCCGGGACTGGTGACCTCCGGGGGATTGGT
>ENA-UOOE01000314-UOOE01000314.1-fermentation-metagenome-genome-assembly--contig:-NODE-314-length-50204-cov-347.353347_pt1 | contig 50204 bp, 50 predicted proteins | sample MGYA00245776_ERZ724021 | MGnify/ENA primary metagenome ERZ724021 (study PRJEB28704, sample SAMN03018321) | fermentation metagenome | biome: anthropogenic terrestrial biome; feature: soil... | reverse complement strand
TTCGAAATCCTGTTGAGCATTCGCTCGTCCTGGGTTCAAATCCCAGTCCCGGCGTTAATTCACCAAATTTTTTTATAATCCTTAATTTCACATATTTACCAGAGTTCTGATAAAAGTTCCTACTTGGTTTTACAAGTAGGGGTTCATATCATTAGTCAAGTTGAAGAGCTTCCTTCTGTAGATATGAACGTTCAACCACTTAAATCAAGGAATTCCACTGAAAATAATTGTAAGGCCTGTAACGGCATGTTCCACTGCAATAATTGCTCCAGAATAAGCTGTAGAAAAATAAGCTCTATATATTAGGAGTGCTGCAATGGCAGTTGGCACTATGAATATAAAACTGGCTACAACGATAATTATAATGATCAAATTCCTGTTGGAAGTATTTCTTCTTGCTATTTCCTCATCAGATGGGACATATTCCGATCTCTCCTTCAGTTCATCACGCGAAAGATGGTACTCTATTTCTCCCCCACAGTAGCAAACATCAAAATCCTCAGGGGATTCTCCTTCCTGAAGCTCATAAACTCCACCGCATTCTTTGCATTTCAGATAACGCATATCTTTATTCTCCAATTAATTTAATAAATGTTAAGTTACCTTTCATCCAGTAATTAAATCATTTCTTAAATAAAATCCATAACAGAAATAGGATAACTGCAATGGCGATCACCATGAAAATAACAAATACATAGGTGGCTCCAGGGCTCCCTACTTCAGTTGTTGCTTCCATAACACCCATTACCACACCACCGAAAACATGGAACACTGCGTAGGCAACCACAAAGAAAATTAAAATTTTGAGTAAAGGGCTTCTTTCTTTTGATCTATTAGCGTTGGGATACACGGGCATGTATCCTCTTTTATGTCCGTTATTATCATAATACTCCAGTTTTCCTCCACAACTGCATCTTTCAAATTCTCCAGGCAATTCTCCAGGTTGGAGATCGTAACGTCCCCCACAGTCCTTGCATACCAGATATCCTCTATTCATAACATCATGTATGTAATAAATTATCATATTATTTAAATATTGTGAATTTTTGATGTTAACTTCACAGAATAACCTATTAATTGGGAATTGAAGATTTATTACCCTTTAAAAACAGCTAAAAAACGTATAAATTTTTTTAAATCTTTATAAAAAATATTTAAAAATAAAATGACCTTTGTTTAACTGTAGTAACGCTTGGCTGCTCCAGATATGAACCATATAATTATGGCACCAAATAAACCGTATTTAAATGTATAAAGATTGAACACTCCTCCAAGAAGTACTATCAATCCTAAAAAACCCAGGACGTAGATCAACATGTCCATCTGTTTATCTTCCATATTTTTTCTCCTCCTAAACTAATATACAGGATATTCATAATTGATTATCTCTTTAACTGTTAAATTAAATCCATATATAAAATTTATCAAAAAAGTACTAAATTAAATCCATTTTTTTTGGACATGTCGTGACACCTCAAGTTATATAATTGGCCTCAACCTATCTAATATCTAAAAAGTCATGCACTAAATATTGTGAACTGGTAGTTGAGGGGGAATAAGTTTAAAAAGCGATCAAGTGAATTTAATGGAGATGTTCAACAGATCTCCAATAGGAATTCTTATGTACAGTGAGGATGGTAAGTTGTTGGATGCCAATCAATCTGCATTGGAGATAACTGGAAATCTTGAGGAGGATTCAGACCTTGATATATTTTGTAGTGAATTCATGGCTCAAAAGAAGGAAACATTGGCTGAAGAAGGATCAGTTAGGTTTCAAGCCCCCTTGAATTTTGAGAATATGAAAAACAAAGCCTTCGAAAAGTCTGGTGAGATTTTAATTGATTGGAACATTTCCGTTCTTGATTCGGGATTTTTAGTGCAGATTCAAGAGGTCACAGAGAAAACATCTGAAGAATCCATTAAAGAAAATGAAAGGTATAGACGCTGGTTTGAGGAGGATTTGACTGGGGATTTTATTGCAACTTTGGATGGTAGGGTGCTTGATTGTAACCCTGCTTTTGCTGAAATCTACGGATTCAATAACCTTGAACAGGCTGTCGAAGCAGACATATCTAATTTCAACCGCCCTGATTGGGAAACCTTAATAAAACGCATTAAACTTGAACGTAAAGTTCAGGGCCACCAGTCAACGCACAGGCGTCCTGATGGTAGGAATATTCACATTGTTGCTAATGTTGTGGGTATTTTTGATGATTCTGGTGAACTGGTTCAGGTTAAGGGTTATGTTTTTGATGATACTGAGCGTAAAAGGGCTGAGGAATCTCTTAAGCGCAGTGAAGAGAAATATCGCCGCTTATTTGCAGAGGATTTGACTGGGGATTTTATTGCAACTTTGGATGGTAGGGTACTTGATTGTAACCCTGCTTTTGCTGAAATCTATGGATTCAACAGCTGTGAAAAAGCTCTTAACTCAGATATTTCACAATTTGACCCTGATGATTGGGTTAATTTAATTTTCAGTCTTAAGGATGAAGGTAAAATCCAGGATCATCAGAGATGGCACAGGCGTCCTGATGGTAGGGAGATTCACGTTGTTAGTAACCTCGTGGGTATTTTTGATGATTCTGGTGAACTGGTTCAGGTTAAGGGTTATGTTTTTGACGATACTGAGCGTAAAAGGGCTGAAGAATCTCTTAAACATAGTGAAGAGAAGTATCATCGTTTATTTGATGATGATTTGACTGGGGATTTTATTGCAACACCTAAAGGGGAAATTTTAGATTGTAACCCTGCTTTTGCTGAAATCTATGGATTTGATGATTGTGAAGGGGCACTTCAATGGAATATGTCAGAGTCCAACTCCTTTGACTGGCCTTACATGGTTACGCGTCTCAGGAGAGAGAGTAAGATCAAGGGTTTTCAAAGCTGGCAGAGAAGATCCGATGGTTTGAGGGTACACGTCGTTGCTAATGTTGTGGGTATTTTTGATGATTCTGGTGAACTGGTTCAGGTTAAGGGTTATGTTTTTAATGACACTGAGCGTAAACAGGCTGAAGAAAAACTTGCTAATGCTCAAAATCAGATAAAAGAGATTTTAGATAGTATCAAGGATGGTTTTGTTGCCCTGAATTCCTACTGGAATTTTATTTATGTCAATCAAGCTGCCGGGGAGTATTTCGGTGCTGAACCTGAGGATATCATTGGAGAAAACATCTGGGAAAGCTTCCCTGAACTTTTAGGAACCAAATATGAAAAAACCCTCCGCAGGGCAATGGATGAACAGGAAACCCAATACTTTGAAGACTCAGACATAAATGAAACTGGTCCCTGCTTTGGTTTCAGTGTTTATCCCTCACTGGAAGGTATATCTATTTACTGGAGAAAGAATAACCTTGAAATTTAAAATTAAGGTTAAATCAAGGTACATCTAATTATAAAAAGGTTAAATCATGATTAAAAAGAGAAAGGGGTTAATTCAGAAATACTCAAACTACAATGGTAACAGGAACCTTTGTCCCTCTAACCACTCTCTCTGTCGTGCTGCCCAATAAGAATCTTTCCAAGCCCTGTTTACCAGATTTTCCAATCACTATTTTATCTACACCTTCTTGACTTGCTGTTTTTAGGATAACATCTGCAGGTTGGCCATGTTTAATCATGGTTATCATTTTAATGTTCTTACAATTACCAGCACACGGTTCCTCTTCAATTTTCTTTTTAAATTTCTCAACAGATTTTTTTCCTGCTTCACGTAACTCTTCATCGAGTTTCTCTCTTAAATCATTTTGAGATAATGAGTTCAAGTAATTGGTGTCAATCACATTTAAAATAATTATATCTGCACCATCTGAATTTGCAGTTGAAATAGCGTATTGGCCTGCTCTTTCAGATGCTTCTGAACCATCTGTAGGCAACAATATTTTTTTAAACATAACTTAAAGCCTCCAAAATTTCAGGTTTCATAATCAAGTTCTCTAAAAATTCTTAATTCTTAAGGAATCCTAAAAAATAATAAAAAAATTTACAGAATTTTATATCTGTAAATAGTTCAATCTGCACATTACTATCCTAAGAACGGTTTTGCTATGGTCAGCAGGACTATTATGGTTAATATGATTCCTATTATGACCATTGGTATTCCTGCCTTCAGGATCTCTTTTATTTTCACGTAACCTGTTCCATATGCCATTGCCACCGTTGGATCTGCCATCGGGAACATGAAGGACAGGGAACATGCAATTGCAACAGGAACTGCGTAGGTTCCCACTGCAAGGCCCTGAGCAGAGGACAGTGTCACTGCTATAGGTATCAGTATTGCAGAGAGGGCTATGTTGGACATGACCTGCGTGAAAATCACAGCTATGACCATGAGTAACAGCATTATGACCAATGTTGATGGATCATTTCCCATTAAACTTATGAGGTTGTTTATGAGGAAGCTTGCTGCTCCGGTGTTCAGTAGTGCTGCTCCAAGGGCTAATGCTCCTCCGAAGAAGATGATTAATCCCCAGTCAATGTTCTTCTGAGCATCCTTCCAGTCCACAACTCCCGTTATGAAATAAAGCGCTGCGCCTATAAGTGCCACTGAGTAACTGTCAAGTCCAGTTATTCCAGTTGTAACCCATAAACCAATTGTGAAGAGGAGTATGGCTGCGGTTATCTTTTCGGTTCGGGTGATGGATCCCAATGTGCTCAGTGTTTTATGTAGTGTTTCTTTTCCACCTACTATTCCCTCAACCTCTGGTGGGAACACCCACTGCAAAACCTTCCATATAACCACGAGTAACATGATTGCCAGTGGAAATCCAAAGATCATCCAGTTAGCGAAGGGTAAGTGTGTGTAGGCTGCTGCCATAAGGTTTGGAGCAGTTCCAATCTCTGTTCCAAATCCACCTGCCAAGGAACCGTAGGAAGCACCCAGTACCATGGCTTTTGCAAAGTTACTGTTTCCCTTCTCAGCGTCTTTCACACCCATGAGTGGTATAACCTCTTTGATGATTGGCAGTAACATTGCAAATGCCACAACATTCTCAATCCATGCCGACAGAATTCCTGTGGAGAATACAGCTGCAAAAATACTCATACTGGGACTTGTACCCAGCTTTGACAGTAAGAAATAAGTGAAACGCTTAGCCAATCCACTTTTACGTATAGCTTCAGCTAAAATAAATCCACCAATCATCAGAAAGATAATTGGATTTGCAAAGCCGATTGCAGCGTTGGTAAAGCTTTCAATACCCAACAGGGGCAGTAAAAACATGATCATAATCGAGGTAATGGGCAGATCAACTGGCTCAGTACCCCACATGATTATGGCAAAAACCAAAAGAGCAAGTGCAGCATGCCCTGGATAACTCAATCCATGAATAGGAACCAGCATAACAGCTATAAAAGCCACTATAGCTAAAATAAAACCAATAACTTTTTTGTTAAAATTCATTTTCAATTCCCTCCCAATTAAATGTTCGTTTCAAGCCTCCTTAACTTCTACAAACAGATAACCTAATGGATTATTGACATATAAACATATTTTATAATGATTAATCATGAGGTTCATAGGGGTCTTATGCTTTTCATTGGTTTAAGGGCCTTTTAATCATTAATTATTTTATTTTGAATAAATAATAATCCTTACGTTTTTTATAGCTTCAAAAAAAATTTGTAAAATTACTAAAAAAAGAGTATAATAAACTTTTTACTCAACCTTAAACTTACTCAATTAAACTTACTCAACCTTAAAATTAGAAAGAGATGGCTTAAGTTTTTTGAGATTCTTGGTTTAATCTTCTGTTGATTAAAGAAGAAAGATAAAAAAAGAAAAGATTAAATTACTGAAACAATCGCCAGCACTGGGATCAGGGCTATGAGCGCCAGGTGCGGTGCGTAAGATGGTGCTGTTTGGAAGTTGTACTTCAAAACAGCCCAGGTCTGGGTGAAAGCACTTATAACTGCAGCGAACTGAAGTAAAACTGCTGCATACAATACCCAGATGTTCCCGGTCACCACTCCTCCAAGCGTTGCTATGAATGCAGCTATAAGTGCTGCGAAGTGTGGTGCAAGGCGCATTCCATGCATTCTGAAGGTTATAAATCCTGTGACCATTCCACTCATGAGTATTGAAAGTATTATTATCTGATAACTAAGTTCCATTTAAATCACCTCAGAAATTCACAACTGCATAACTTGGATCGCTTAGAAGGGTTATGTAGGTTGCAGCCCCTGCAAGTTTGGCTCCATCAACAAGATCTTTCTGTTTCATGCCCCTGAACTCTGCACTTAACTCGCAGACGTACACCTTTGCGCCAGCATCAATTGTTTCGTTCATTAGTACGTCCAACCTGTCAAATGCAGGGTGTTTTACTGTCTTTGCGTTTCCATCCCGGGCTATGCTCACTCCGTCCATGAGCATGAACACTGTAACATCTTTTCCCATGCTCAAAGCTGCCTTTGAAAATATGAAGGTTGCATAGGCTTTTTCAGCGTTACCAATTCCATTGCTCTGCACAACAAGTACCTTGTCCCTTGTGACTGCTGCTGAAGCAGAACTTGAAGATTCAGCCTTTGAAATCTTTTCTATCAATATGTAACTTTTATCATTCTCTTTTCCAGTTTCAATGACCTTTCCGGCCATTCCTGGAATGGAAACTGATATGTCCTCGATGGTTTCAGCCTTACTGCTTTTAACATTCAAGCGCTCTCCAACTTCCATGGAATCTAACTTATCTCCCACAATTATTATGGGGCCGGGACATGTTTCTCCTGTAACATCCAGCTCTTCAACATCTTTAGTGGTCATTCTAACAACTACCTCTCCTTCAAGTTTCTGAACTTCCATTTTAAATCCGTATTTGGCTGCAACCTCATCAAGGCCATTCTCTGAACCAGGAGTTAGGGTGAGTATCAGCCCGTCATCTGCACCATTTTTTATAATGTTCTCTGCAAGTATTGCAGAATTTGGGCTTTTGATGCCCAGAATTTTGACTTTTTTCATGATCTATCCCCATTTTTCTTTGAAGGTTTTAAGGGCGTCCAGAATATCCTCAAGGTTCTCTGGTGGTACTCCCATCACAACCTCTTCATCAGCTATCCCTGCAAATTTACGTGAACCATTGCATCCAAGGGTCATGTTGGGTACGCCCCTCTCTTTAACTGCAACAACTGCATCTGCACACAAAGATTGTATTCCTGAGTAATCGCAGGACAACCTTCCTCCTTTAAGCTGAAGGTAAGCTTGACTAACGCGAAGGGCCTGTTTTGGTGTCAGTACAAGGACAACAACATCTGGATCGAATTTTGCAGATTCCAGTGGTGCGTAGAGCGATGCGTAGTTTTCCTCTTCCACCTTTGGAATGGCCTCAACGGTTTCAAGGGCTCCTTCAGCTGTTTTGAAGTTACCCAGCTTGTGGTATGTGCTTCCGTCTGCAACAGGTTCTGGGAGTTTGCCAATTCCCATCACACCTGCACCACCTTTACACAAGTGTTCCGCAGTGGTTGCGTATCCTGCAGTTCCATTGAGTCGGGCATCCTGAACGAATTCACAGTGCCTTTTCTTTTCGGGCATTTTATCATAGGATTCAAGTATTTCACCCGGATTTTTTACGAGTTTAACTGCAACAGGACTTCCTTTAATCCCCAAAACTTCCTTCAATTCTTTTACCATTTCTTCGTAGTTCATAGATTCTCCTCCAGGAATGAATTTCAAGTACACATTCACTTATACTGTATAGTATAACTATAACGTATAGTATAACTCATCCTTTATAAAACTTTCTACACGAAAATAAGGATCATCTTATTACAACTTAAATTCTTAAAAAATAGGTTTAAAATCCTTTTTCCACAATATTTATATGGTCAATATTTTATACTATATGGTATAAACATCTGGGGAAGGTTGAAGGGAGGTTTAAAAAAATGGAAGAACTATCCAGTACTGAAAGACTCATAGTGGCGTACATCAAATCTCATCCTCCTGAGGACTGTATGCTTGACAAGATAACAAGGGGAACCAGCAGGAGCAGAGCAACAGTGCTGAAATATCTGGAAATACTCAATGCAAAGGGGATTTTAACCTACAAATTTGTGGGTCGAAGTAAATTATGGTCTTTAACTGATGAAACCGAAGTTAAAGTAGCTTTAAAGGGAGAATCTGCTGAAGAACAGATTTCTGATGATGTAATGGACATGGCAGCCAATGCATCAAAGCTTCACAGATTGATAATAGAAGAAAAAAACATCAAAACGTTAATAGAACATCCTGACACCATTGTATTCACTTTAAATGAACATGGTGGCATTATAACAGCTAATAACACATTTAAAACGTTTTTTGGGAATAAAAATCTCCATGAAATTGTTACAAGTGATGAAGGACTGGCTCTGGAGGAATCAATATCTAACATGGGTACAGATGAAACAATAACTATGGAACTGGATCTCATGGAAAAGCCAGGTATCTACAAACCCTATAAATTATTCATAAGGCCCATAACAAATGAAAAGGGTGAAGTTATAGGAACCACGTTCATTGGTGATGAAATATCCCAGTCTAAACGCAGTAAACGTGAACTGGAAACACTGCTCTTTATAGCCAGAGCTGCGAATTCAGCTTCAAATGAAAAACAACTTTTAAAGGAAGTAATGGATGCAATAAACACCATAATTCCATTTAAACATGGTGAAATATTCTTAAAAGATGGTAAAAATCTGAGATCCTTATACAACACCAAATCAGTGTCTGGATCTGTAAAAAAATTTGTGAAACGAAGCATGGAAAACCTTGAAACCATCTCTGCAGTTAAAGGTGATGAGTTTGAAACCATGAAATCTGAATTTGGAGATGAATCCCTAGAAATGATGATCTCCATACCCCTGATTCATGAAGACAGTTCAATGGGTGCAATACTGCTTTTAACAACCTCCAGTTCACTAAGCTCAGTTAATCTGGAGGATGTTGAAATGGCTGCAGATGAACTATCCAGTTACCTTAAAATGAAGGCCCTTGGTCTTGAGAAGGAAGAATTTGTAAATACACTCGTGGCACTTAACAAAGTATCTGGAGTAGTTAATTCTTCTGATGCAGAAGATAAAATGCTTGAGAATGCAGTAACATCAACAATAAATTCCCTTGGATTTGATATGGGTTGTATATACCTTCAGGATGATAAGGAAGAACTCTCATTAAGGGTTCACAGGAACCTGCCTGAAAAGATGAAGAACATGTGCATGGCAGGCATGTTCAAGGATCTATTCAGCAAAACCCTTGAAAAACAAAATCTGGTATACCTAACAACAGAATCTGAGGAATATGACTCACTTGAACCCTCAATAAGGGCAAGTGGCATAAAAACACTCCTTATTTTACCAATAAAAACTGGAGATAAAATAATCGGACTCTTGAACATGGGAAGTCGGAAGATAAAAACTTACAATGAAATAAGTCTCGAAAATTTGAGTTCAATAGGGTTACAGCTTGGATTGGCACTTGAAAGATCGAAGCTGGCACTCAAATTAAAAAAGGGTAAATCTGAGTCATAAGTAAGAGGCATGAACGATATTTATAATTTATAACCCAATAATTTATAACACAGTGATTAATGCTTGTGATATGGAAATAGCAATACTAATGGACGTGATCATATGAATGACAACAAAACATCCCACAATGCAGAGATTTACGACAGCCAGATAAGAAGCACCATACCCTACTACGATTCAATACACCGTGAAACGATAAATTTAGTGAAGTCCATGGTGGATGATCCTCAGTTATGGCTTGATACTGGGTGTGGAACAGGAACGCTGGTTGAGAAGGCTTCAGAGCAATTTCCAAACACCAGATTCTTACTTGCAGATCCATCACAGGGTATGTTTGATGAAGCAAGGAGCAAGTTATCCTCCCATCCCAAAATAGACTTTTTAGGAAATTTGACCAGTGAAGAGATTGATTTTCCTCAAAAACTGGATGTCATAACTGCCATCCAGTCCCACCATTACATGGATAGGGATGGTAGAGTAAAGTCTGTGAAGAATTGTTACAATCTTTTGAAGCATCATGGAATTTATGTTAACTTCGAAAATACCCGACCATTCACTAAAGAAGGCGTGGAATTTGCTAAAAATTACTGGAGGAACTTCCAGCTCGCTCATGGTAAGAATTCAGAAGATGTTGAAGCACACTTGGCAAGATTCGATGTTGAGTACTTCCCCTTAACAGTTGAAGAACACAGATCACTCCTTGAAGATACGGGTTTCAGGATTGTTGAACTTCTGTGGTTCTCTTACATGCAGGCAGGATTTTACTGTGTTAAATAACTTGAATAAAACGATTATCAAAGTTGAAGTAATGATACCAAAAAGATTATCAGAATCCTTTAATTATCAAATCCTTTGAACAATATCCAATATTACAAATGAAATATGTTTTCAATAGATTTTTAATATACCTCTTAAAATATAATTTTTATTTTTAAAATTAATATGGAGCAATTAATAAAAGAAAGGAATTAATTGAATCAATGAATAAGAGAACATGGAGGGTTTAAATTGTCCAACTGTAAAATCACTGTTTTAAAGAGGATTTTGAATGAAGATCTGGCAGGGGAGTACTGTCCAAGTGAGATTATTCCATGTCCCTGCTTTGAAGAAGGCCAGGAGTTCCTTGTTGAGGGCCTTGAAAAACCTGCAGATTTCTGTGAATGGGCATGGAACGATATTTTAAGGTTTGTAACAGCTCTTTCAACCGGTGGAAATTTTTCCCAGGATATATTCCAGGGATGGATGAAGGATGATAACGTTATGATAGCTTCCTGCACGGATGGTTTAAGGCCTGTTGTATTTAAGATTGAGAGAATAAAGTAATATCTCACTTTTGGGTCTCTGTCCTTTGAGTCTTTGTTTTCATTATATGTATCTTTAAAAGTTCCTTGTTTTTTCATTTTTTTTGGTTGATCAGATGTTTATGCATCGAAGATCAAATAATAATACACAGATACATGGAGGTTTCATATGAAAATCGAGTTTAAGGAAGTTCCCAAGAAGCAGGTAGCTTATATATTCCACAAAGGCTCTTTTGAGAGTATTCCTGAGATAATGGGTGAAGTTGTTGGCTGGGTAATGAGTAAGAATCTTCAGGTAGCGGGTCCACCCTTTGGAGTTTACTACACAAGTCCACGGGATGTTTCTCCAGATGAAATGGAATTTGAAGTTGGCATGCCCTTTGAAGGGGAGGCAGAAGGTGAGGGAAATATCAGGGTGAAGAATGTTGCAGCCCACAATGTTCTTTCGGTGATGTATAATGGGCCTTACAGTGAAGTGGGTAATGTTTACGCTGCGGTGATGGAGTACGCAGTGAAAAACCAGTACGAACCTGCAGGTGCACCCATGGAGATATACCTCAACAGTCCACAGGAGGTACCTGAGGAAGAACTTCTAACGGAGATTCAATTTCCGGTTGTTAAAAGATGAGGTTGATCCTAAAACATGATTAAATATTGTCCATTTTTTCATTTTTTAGGGGGTATGTCCTTTTAGAGGTTAACATTTTTGTACCCTTGATTTTAAACTTATTTTTCTGTAATTCAATTTGGAACGGATTTTATTTTAATTCATGAAAATATTTCAAATATTTCAAAAAAATAGGAAGCTACAAATTTAAAATATAAACTCAATGGCATGTGTATAAGTAAATAAAAGGTGGGATAGTAAAAAAAACTTTATTCACAGAAGCTTTTCATACTCCGCAACAATTTCAGCAAATGAATCTCCAATATAATCAACCTGCTCCTGGCTGAAGCCGTAAACACTGCATTTGAACCATTTTGTCTGCCCACGTTTTATACCCACGATGTTGCGTTTTTTAAGTTCTTCGTAGAGGAAAAAGCCCCTGCGCGGATGTTTTTCAGCTATTTTATCGAAGATCGGTGTTTCGAAACGTACGAGGTCGTGTTCCGTTGGTTCAACACCAACCTGGGTAACGCCCTCAATTTTTTCCATCTTTGCAACGAAACCCCTAGTCTTCTCCACTTCCTCATCCCAGTGCTTCACACGTTCTGCAACGTGTGGAAGTGAGGCCATTAATGTTGCGATGGGTGCTCCACGGCTGGTGCAGCCCAGCATTTCCAGTTCCTTCACGGTATGCCTTCCAGACTTTCTAAGCACAGGATCTGCCCATTCATCACTAACTCCAAGCACACCAATGGGTCCAGATGCAGCCATGCTTTTGTGCCCACTTCCCACAACGAAATCTGCATTCATTGCTTTGGCATCAATGGGAAGCCTACCCATGGAGTACGCACAGTTCAGAAGCAGTGGAACACCTGCATCATGAGCTATCTTCCCAATAGAACGCGCATCAGTTAAGTTACCGTAGTTACCATCAACATGGGTCAGGAGAACGAGGCTAACATCCTCGCCTCGATCTGAAAGATCGTCCAAAACTTCTCTGTATCCTTCTGGTGTGATTTTATATTCTGGTTCTCCTTCGTTTGGAACCTCCACCATTTTAAGTCCGCAGCGCTCTGCTGCAACGTGTGTGGTGTAATGGGCGTTTCCATCGACCACTATTGTGTCTCCAGGTTTGCAGAGTGCATGCATAACTGCGAATTTTCCCTCCCGGGCTCCATGGGTTGTTCTTGCATGATCAGTATTTATAAAACCTGCAAGGTCGTCCAGAAATCCATGTATATGTGGTTTTGCTATTTCATCAAGACGGCCTGCACAGTAGTCACAGACACTGTAACCATCTGAAAATTCATAAAGGGCCTTTCTGGCCTCAATTGGCAGAACACCGCCCCTCTGAAGAGGGTTCAGATTCAAATTTTCTCTCTCTGTATTTCTTGTAAGCCCATAATCCTGACATTCCATATCCTTCACCTTCTAATTTAAAATCAAGTCTTTAAAATGATTCTTCATAATTTGATAAGTACTGAGCTACTTGATCTATGTCCCACTTATATTAAATATATTAAAAATAGAAATTAAAATGCGTTTTAGTGCCCTACTCCAATTTTAGATTTAAAGTTTTTTTTATGAGTTTTGAAGTTTTAAAATCTCAGAGCAATCTCATTCTCTCAGCATCTTCCAAAACCGCAAAATCTCAGATAATCCCAGGTTCACTGGAGTGGATCTTCTGCCGAAAACCTTGAAGTCACCCTTTGCAACGGCCTCGTAGATGTCTTCAGATTCAGTTACAACTCCTCCGGAGCCGATCTCCCTTAGAAAATGTGCATCACTTCCAGCAATGATGTTAACAGCATTTTTTCCTGCAAAATCTTCTGCTTTTTTGTTGTAATTTGTTAAAACACATCTGGAATTGAATACTTCCATGTTGTCAATGAAACGCACATCCTCTTCCTTTGGAAAGACGGATTTTCCCCGGATGGTATCGAAGGGATGTGGAACAACCACAAAACCATTTTGATCCTTTATTTCGTCCACAACGTCCATGAAACTTCTGTATTTAACTTCTTCAGATAGAAATAGTCCAATTACTTCGCCACGATCCGTCATTATTTCGGATCCAACTATCACTTCAAAATCAGAGGTTTCATACTTTTTGGCTTCAACGCCACCTCTTATGGTGTTATGGTCGGTTACTGCAATTCCTGAAAGCCCTTGTGCAATGGCTTTTTTGACCATGAGTTCAGGTTCTCCTCGTCCATCTGCAGAGTACTTTGAGTGGGTGTGGAAGTCGTACTTCATGTTGCCTCACAGTTACATTTTTTTAAAATCAGATTATTTGTTATATCCAGTTTAAAAGTTGATTCCTTGTTAAAATCAGTTTTAGAAGCTTAATATGCTGGAGAGGATATCCTTCTTATCTTATTTTTGAAACATTAACCTAATGAAACATTTTAAAACATTTTAACTTAAGTAATGAACTAATTTTTATGATTTGTTTTCTAATTAAAAAATAGAAAAAAATGATGGGGTTTATCCAACAATACCCATTGCTTTATTGGTTTTTTCTATGGATTTTGCAGGGTCATCTTCAAGTTCCAGCATGGCCCTTATTGCGTCCACGTTTTCTGGTACAACATCGGATTCCTGGTGCACAGCCTGCATGTAGTAAAGTTCTCCATCAACAACGTTGATGGACTCTTTCCACACAGCTATTTCGAACAGGTCACTTCTTGGTCTTCCAAGATCCCTTGCATACTCCATTATCTCTGCAGTTGAGCCTAAACCTTTACCTGCCTCTACAAGGGTAACCCTAGGAGTTTTTTCAAGGGTTTCAATTATCTCTTCCACATCCACAGGGTTTTCAAGTTCAACCATGAGGTTGTGCTGGTGCATGAGTGTTGTTGGAACGAGTAATGCCATGGTTGTGATGTTAAGTCCATATAAAACAGTTTGAACATCAGGACCGTGATGTGAAGGCACCGTTGGTGGATTAGGGACTATTGAGTTGATTGGGCCCTTCTTAACCTGTCCTGGATCTGCTCCACGCCTCACCATCACAGCTCTGACTTTTTTTATCCCGCAGAGATCCCTTATGGGTGTAAGGGTTCTGCAGAGTCCTGTGGTGTTACATGAAACCACACGCACATAATCTGCTCCAATTGCATCTTTGAAGTTTGCAAAGGAGTTGAAGGACTGACCTATCTGGTCGTGCTTTTCACCACCCTGGAATATCCCTTTTATGCCCTGTTTCTTGTAGATCTCCTTGTTCTTTGCACCGATACCCTCGGGAGTGCAGTCAACCATGATGTCCACTTCATCGTAGAGATCATCAACTGTACCTGTAACCTTTATCCCTGCTTCTTCAAAGAGTTCTTCCCTTTCAGGAACACTTATGTAAAGCGGATATCCCTTTTGAACCGCCATTTTTGATTCAAAGTCAGGGGTTCTCTTTGTAACCCCTACGATCTTCATATCATCCTGGGCAGCAACTGCATCTGCAACTCTCTTACCTATGGTACCGTATCCATTTATTCCAACAGATTTCATGATTAACCTCCGTTTTTAAACGTTTCCCAACGATTTTTTCCAAGATTTATTCCATTTTATATTTTGATATGATATTTCAGATAAGTTTCAAGTTTGAATTTAAAATGGAGTTTCTGAAATAAGTTTCAACATAAAAACACCATTTTATATAACTTTTTATATTTTTCATTCTATTATAAATTTTATGATTTTAATTCCCATCAAATTCAAATCATGAAACAAAGTTTTGAAAATGGATCATCAACTAAAAAAAATGGGTCATGAATAGATTGCAGATAGAATAGAACTAAAAAAATGAGATTCAATGAAATTAAATTTTTAAAATCAATAAAACCTGGTAATAATAGGAATAAATAGTTTAAACTAGAATCAATCAGCTTAAAAAAGGACTAAAACCTAAAAAATAAATAAAATAAATAAAAAGTTTTTCAGCCCTTGGGCTGAAAAGATTTTAAGATATATTTTTACATTGCATCGAGTTTTTCAGGCAGATACTTCTCAACAACGTACTCCAATCCGTACTTGGAGAAGGACTGCTGCTCTGCTTTTTTCCCGATCTTGAGCATCTTCTTGATCTCGTTCTGCCAGAACTCATCTCGGTACCTTGGGTCCTTTGAGAGCTCCTTGAGACGCAAAACATCGATGTCTTTAAGGTTGTCCGTTGGAAGGTCGTAGTTTATGATGTCTGATGCTGTAACCCCAAGAAACTTGGCGTCTGGTGTTGCAAGCTCGTGGTTCACGTGGGCGAGCTTTGCACTTCCAGACATTATAACCATGGCGATATGGAATCCCCATGGGTCTCCGTCGTTACAGATATAAACAGGTAAACCAAGCTCGTCGTGGGTTCTTTTAATGAACCTTCTGGTTGCACGTGCAGCCTGTCCCTTGAGCCCCACAATGAGGCAGTTGAATTTTTTGTAGGCCTTCTCCTGAACCATCCTGTGGAACATACCCATGGTCTCAACAGCTATAACCCTCTCAACACCATGATCAAGGAATTCAATCTCATCTATTGTAGGGGAGATACTGTAACCGGATTTACCCGATTTTATGGCATTTATTTCCACATCATCATCTTTAAGGGTCAGGTCACCGTAAACAGATGCTCCATCTTCCTCTGGCATGAGTCCAAGGTCTTCACGACTTATTCCCGTTGTGACCTCAAGGTCCTCAACTATGAGGTTGGATTCGTCCTGATTTCCAAAGTCAACATCCCATCCCTCTGAAACGTAGTACATTTCCCTTATGGTCGCTGTTTTCTCTGTATTGACAAGTCCTTTGCAGAAGTTACCCATACTGACCATCTGAGCAACCTTCTTGATCTGCTTCACGTTTCCAAGGGATCGTTTTCCGTACCTGTCACCCAGAACATAGTAACGCTTTGCCTCATCGTAAACTATGTTGGATGTACCCCGTGAGGGAACCTTTATTGAAGGAACCATGTTGTTCTCAACGTCATCTATTATTGAATTTCCCAGGCCTCTGAGTTTACCCAGGGCTAAATCTCGTCTATTCATTGTTGACATCACCTAAAATCTTTGGTTTTCTTGTGACCTTTGCCAAAACATCACCGTATTCTGGAACATCCCTCTCTGCAAGGATTGCAGCTTCCTTAAGTACAACTGGTACGTAGGCTTCAAAGACCTTTGAACGCATTTCTTCCTCTTTTGCAGCCTTTTTAGCATTTATGTACTTCTGAAGACTTCTTGCTATCTTCATGGTGGCCTGTCTTATCTCATGGAGAATTTCAGCTTCAGGTGCAACACTCTGCTTACCAGTTGAAAGGTATGGGACGTTGGTTGAGATTATGTTGACGAAAACAGTTATTGGAGCATTTTCCATGTCCCTTATACCGTACCTCTTCCAATCAATACTTTTAAGTGCCTCTGTTATTGCACAGCTTCCCTGGTCAAAGGTTAATGGGACCCTGTTTGCAAAACGCATGATCTCAGCCTTTTTCTGTTCTCCAATGACCCTTCCAGAACTTCCACCGTAGGCGATACCAGCTTCAACTATGAATGAAACACCACCCTTATAGGTTTTGGGCTTTCTGGTTGTAACAGCAACAAATTCTGGGTTTAGAATTTCCCTTATACCTTTTTCAATCTGTTCTTTACCTATAGGAATTAAACCAGCAGTTGGAGGGGCCATGAAGTCCATCTGACCAAAGAGATCAACTATCCTTTCTGCTTCTTCCCACTTCATGTCCTTTGGACGTTTGTTGAGATCTATTCCAGTTGCTTCCTCAATTTCAGTCACCCTCTTGTTGGACATCCTTGAAAGTGAACTTGTAAGAAGGCTCCTGAACCTGCGTTTATCGGTGTGTTTGGCCATGAATATAAGATCGTCTGCCGTAACACCTTTAGGATGAGGTAGAACCTCCTTAGGAAGTGGTGGTATCTCATCGGAACTTCTGTCGAAGATGTACTTGTGTCCTGTTGGATCCCTGAAGGTTATCTTTGCGTGGGGGTTTGCGATCATGGTCCTTCGTATGTACTCGTATGCACCCTGTTCACTGAGGGAGTATGAAACATCCTTGAACTGAAGTTCTATTGAAACACCTGTAGAATCAAGATCAACCTCTTTTCTCTCGAGTATGAGTCCTTTATTTTGTTTGACATCCATTTTGAATGTCATCTCAACGCCCTTAATTTGATTTCCATCCCTGTAACCTGATATTACCTTTGCAGGTTTTCCAGTTGTCATCTGGGATAGAAGGACACATCCACTGCACCCTAGACCTTGTTGACCTCTGGATTGAATGTTTCTGAATTTGGAACCTGCGAACATGGTACAGTACACACGGGTTAGAAAATCCTCAGGAATTCCAGGGCCGTTGTCTCTGTGTTTCAATATGTAATGGTCTTTATCGACTCTTTTGAGGTCTATGGATATCTCCGGTAGTATACCTGCCTCTTCAGCAGCGTCGAAGCTGTTCGTTATCAGCTCGTGGAAAACTATGGTGAGGGATCGTATCTTACCGGAAAATCCCAGCATCTGCTTGTTTCTTCTGAAAAATTCAGATGCAGTGAGTTCTTTAAACTCTTCAAAAAGTTCTGATGCTTCTCGTTCCAAAGTTAGCCTCCTTTAAATATAATTATTAAGATACATTTGATTTAAATAGGGATTTAACTGGATTTAAAACAGTAAAATCCTTGAATTCATAAAATTGAAGATTTAAGATATTAGATAATTAAAGTAACTTATTCTCGTCCTTTGCCATTTTGTGAAATTCTCTTATCTTTATTTCACGGCTCTTCTTTTCAAGGAATGCATAGACACTTTTATGTCTTGAACCATTGAGTATCATCTCAACAGCTTCCTTTGCAAGGTGGATATGTTCCATATCTCCTATTATTGCAACTGTTTTACCGTAGATGGAAATATCAACACCAGTCATATCTGTTATGATGTCCCTTGTACGTCCATCTTTACCTATTATTCTGCCTTTTTGTCTTAATATGGCTTTTTTTGATTTTCCAACGTAGTCAGGAAGGTTTATTATCTCCAGGAGCACTTCATCGTCTGTGAGTTTGAGTGCAGTTTCAGGGTTGAATCCCCTACCCACAGCTTTGACTATGTACCTAGCTTTCCAGACAGCCAAAGGATCTTCAGCATCTTCCCTTGGTGATATGGAAACGCTTCCAGTTTCACTGTCAATTTCTATTGATGTTTTAGTTGCATTCTCAATTTCTTCCTTTGTAATGCCCTGTTTTCCAATGACCGCCCCAACACGTTCGCGGGGGATCTTGAGGTATTCAGTGTTAGGCATGATTTCACCTCACTGCACGGATATATTAGAATATCCATTATAATATAGTTTTATAGTTCTCTATGATTTTAAATCCATAATCTTACTTTTAAGCTCTTCTTTCGTTATATTAATGCCTAGTTTCTTAAAATCGCGTATTAAATTGTCAATATCTCTATTCAGGAGCTCATGGGATATTGGATGATCAACGACCATACCTTGGGATATGTCAATGATGTAGGGTTCATCATCTTTTATCAAGATATTAAAGCCGGATAAATCTCCGTGAACTATTTTAGCGTCATTATAAAGAATTTTAACGTATTCAATTATTTTTTCTGAAACTTTTTCAGGATTCGAAACTTTTGATAATCTCATGGGCAGTGCAGGGTTTCCTTCTGCATCGCCTATAAATTCCATTACCAGAACATTGTTTTTAGCGACCAAAGGTTTGGGAACATTTACCCCGGCTTCGTAGGCCCTTGTTAGGTTCCTTAATTCTTTGGTAACCCATGCGTTAATGAGCTGACGTTTATTGCTACTTTTAACATTGAATCTGGGGTCGCCCTGAATGTACTGTTGCATTTTTTTAAAATCTGAGGTTGTTACCCTGTAAATTTTAACTGCAACAAAGTTTCCGTCATCATCAATGCCTTTGAATACATTTGCTTCTTTTCCTGTGCTTATGGCTCCGTTCAGGACGTTTATATATCCCATCTTGGCAAGCTTGTAGAGTGTTTCGAGGGTTATCTTATCAAAAACCTCACTTCCAACTCTTCTGTCTTCAACGCTTTTCAATCTTTTTTCTGATAACATCTTTCTTAAGTTATCATCTGCTTTTGACACTTTTGAGCTCATATAAATTTCTCCAGGATAAAAAGCCTTAAAACAATCTTAAGAGTTGGTGAAACACGAATCAAACAGTATTAAAAGTCTTAAAAAGCTTTAAAATAGTATGATTAAGATCGTTCAATTACGTAAAGTTAAAATCCTCAAATTATTTAGGATTATAATTTTAGGTATCCCTTACGTTCAAGCCAGTTGGCTTCGGTTCGGGTGTATCTCCATATGACGTCAGCTTTTTCATCGCTCTGGAATTCCCATGGTTTTATGAGAACAACGTCCCCTTCTCTTATCCATATCCTCTTCTTCATTTTACCGGGAATTCTTGAAAGTCGGGTTTTACCGTCGGAACATCTAACCCTGAGTTTTCCATGTCCCAATATCTGTTCAACTACTCCTGGTATTTCTCCCCTTCTGGGTGAACGTACTCTCCTAATTTCTTGAGGTCCTTGATTATGTCCTTTGTTCAAATACTCTCCTCCTATTTTATGGAATAAAGATTGAGTTATAGTTATGAAGTAAGATTACAGTTTTAAAAGGATCCTGAATAAAAAACCCGTTCATAAAAAGTTTATCTTACTGTACTACTCTCTTATCATTTAATCTCTTTACTTATATAGGTTCTTGGTCTATATAAAACGGAGTATTTGTATAAGTTGGGGTTCATGGGAACCTATTTTTTTGATCATTTATCTGTCTGTGTAAGACTATTTTCCATGTAAAGGATATCCTATTTTCCCAAGAGCATATGAAAAGTAAAAAACCTAATTAGATATGAGGAGTATATAAGTGAAATAAGTTTAGGTTTTACACTTTTTATCAAAGGAAAACCAGTTAATGGAATAATTGGAGTTAGTGGTTACAATGGGAACGGAATTTCTAAACATAATGGATCCTGAAGATGTGGAAAAAATAATTTCAGGTTTACCCTTCACAAGAAAAATTGAAAAAATTCCCCTTGAAAAAGCTCACAAAAGGGTTGTTGCAGAGGATGTGCATGCAACTATCAATCTACCGCCATTCAGCAGAGCTTCAATGGATGGCTACGCTGTAAAAGCAGAAAATACCTTCAAAGCATCAGAAGATGAACCTGTTTCATTAAAACTTCTGGAAGCTGTTGGTGCAGGTGATGTTCCTGTGGAAATGGTAGAAAATGGGACATGCACAGAGGTTTCAACAGGAGCACCAGTACCTGAAGGTGCAGATGGGGTTGTGATGGTTGAATCAACCGAAAAAACAGATGCAACTGCTGATGAAGAGGAAATAAATGAAATACTCATTTATGAAAGCATAGCAATGGGTCAGAACATAGCTTCAGAAGGCTCAGATGTGAAAAAAGGTGAACTCCTCCTGAAGAAGGGTACCTCTTTGACTCCAGATAAGATTGGAGTTTTAAGTGCTATTGGACTGGTTGAAGTGCCAGTTTATGTAAAACCGAAGGTAGCCGTTATATCCACGGGAAATGAAGTGGTGGTTCCAGGTCAGGATCTGGGGTATGGAAAGATTTATGATATCAACTCCAGAACAATTTCTGATTCAGTTAAAACATGTGGATGCATGCCAATACACTCTGAAATAGTTAAAGATGATTATAATGCATTAAAAAATAAGATAAACGAATTTGAAGATGCAGATATTATAATAACCTCTGGGGGAACATCTGCAGGTGCAGGGGATGTTTTGAGGATTGTTATGGATGAGATCGGTGAGGTCCTTGTACATGGGATAGCTGTAAAACCTGGAAAACCAACATTAATTGGTTTAATACCTAAAAAATCCAACAAACAAGTTTTATTTGGGCTTCCAGGCAATCCTGTTGCTGCAGTAATGGTTTTCCACATCTTCGTTGCACCCTTTTTAAGGAAAGCTACATGTTTGAAGGCTGATTCTGATGTTCCAAAGTTCAATCTCAAATTATCACGACGATATCGTCCAGCTCGTGGAAGAAGTCACAACGTTCTTGTAAAGATCGAGGGGGACACTGCAGTTCCAATACTCAAGGATTCTGGTGCAATAGCTTCCCTTGCATGGGCTGATGGCTTCATAAAAGTGCCTAAAAACATTGAAATCATTGAAAAAGGAAGTCTGGTGGAAGTCACTCCATTTGAAACCAGTTGATCATTTTTTGCTTTTATTCTCTCTTATTTTTCTTATTTTCTATCTTTTTTAGCTCTTTGGATTTAAAATGGGTAAAGAACCACATGGATCTCCATTCACGTAATTGTGTCCCATAGGTCCCCGAGAACCACTTTTTTATCAGTTTCAACGAGTTTTGGAATTTTTCCCAGTGTACCTGCAGACTCACCAACGATGACAAGAACTCCCTGCATGATTCCCCTAAAATCATCAGCCCATTCAAGACATTTCTCCACTGCATCTTCATCTGTAGGCCCAACTGCGCTGTTTGCAATGGATGTTGCAAGGGCATCTGCGGTGCTGGATTCACCTGCAAAAACTGTAACAGAATCTGCCCTTCCAAAGCTTATGGAATGCCCAACAGTTCCTGATGACGTGCATATGCCCATGGGGGTTTTTTCATGTTTTATCTTGAATCCTAAAGCTCCAGATAATGGTGATTCTCCAGCGTACAATCCTACCACTGCATCTTCATGGGTTTTAATGGATATGTCTCCACCATTATCCACTATAACATATTTTGAACCTTTATTTAATAAAAATCCCATTGAAAGTTGGGATATGGTCCCTGCAACAGCTGCCATAGGTCCAACTTCAGCTTTTCTCCCAGCACGAGCCATCAACTTCACTATCTGAGGTGCATCTTCATGTGATTCAATGATCACAGGTTCGAGGCTTGTTAAAAAATCAGGGTATTTATGAATGTATCCTTTAAGCTCCTCACGCTGTCTGAACACGAAAGTGTAAAGTCCCTCTACTTCAATGTCTGTTTTTACCTGTAGGTTGGTTTCATGGATACCAATAGATCTAACCTTAATGTTCCTGGAATTCATCAAATATTTTTTATAGCATGAACTCTACATAAAAGATTCTACCCAACTGATAAATTCAACAACATCCATTCGTTTCAATTCATTTTTTGTTCGAATTAGATCGTAATTGATTGTAATGATAAATTGTAAAACCAGTGTAACCTTGATTTTGAAGGATAACTCAAAGGATAATCAGATTTCAAAGCTACACAAAATATTTAGATTACAAACTAAAGATATAATGGGGTGATTAGTATGATCGGTAAAAAAGTGAAATCACATCCCGGTGAAAGGGTGGTCTTTGAAACCAGACCCAAATTCATGATGAGTTTAACATCAACCTTCCTAAAATTTATAATTTTACTAATCATATTCAAATTCTTCAGTTCAATAGTTGTGGCTGCAGCATCCCTCCAAAATTACCTCATAACAATGGTTCAAATACCCCTTGTTGAGTCAGTAACCATAATAATGATGCTTATAGCATTTTTCCTGTTTTTATGGATAGTTTGGGATGTTCTGGTATGGAAATCCATAAGTTACCTTATCACCGACCGTAGAGTCGTAATTAAAAGGGGAGTTCTAAGAAAAAAAAGAGTTTTCATGCATTACAATAAGATCCAGGATGTTTCAGTTTCCCAAAGTATCACAGAACGAATCTTCAATTCTGGGGATATAGAAATATTTGGAGGCCATGAACGAACAACCATGGTGCTTGAGGATATTCCAGATCCCAGTGAAGTCGAAGATATGATAAACAGGTTAATAGAGGGAGATTCTGACCTGGAAGATAATTACGAAAGCTACGATAACGAGGTTTACAACAAGGTTTACAAAAAACCACCAAAAAAACAGAAAAAGACGGTTGAAAGGGATATAATCTCTGACTATGACAAAAAATTTAAAAAATGAATTACCTGAAAGTTTAGGATATTCATGTACATTGAGTAGGGTTTAACATCTCTCATGATACTTTTTTATCCTTGGTAAATAGAAGGAGATACAGATCGTAACTTATTTTTTTAAAATTGGGTTTAGATGGATCTGGTCTGATTGAAATCCAGTTTCGATAGGTTTCAATCTCCCCTCAATCTCAAAGGTTGTAACTAGTGTAAATAAATGATCAAAAACTGGAAAGGATAATATGAATGATTATGACGTTGCAGTTGTTGGTGCAGGGCCTGTAGGATCAAGTTTTGCAAGGCAAATGACAGAGAAAGGGTTTAAAGTAGGTATAATTGAAAGAAAAAAAGAGGTAGGTGTTCCACTGCAGTGTGCAGGTCTTGTTGGAAAGAAGATAAGGGATACGAACATTCTACCTGAAGAGTTCATAGTGAACAAAGTATACGGTGCTTACCTACATTCTCCTTCAGGCACGGTGTTATCCGTTGCTAAAAAGGAACCTGCAGCTTACGTTCTTGACAGGGTGGCATACGATAAATTTTTAGCAGAAAAAGCAGTTGATTCGGGTGCAGATTTGCTTTTAAATCATCGTGTGGATGGTATTGATATTGAAAATGGCGAAATTCACGTTAAGGACCATGGCACAATATCTGCAAAGGTAATTGTGGGGGCGGATGGTCAGAGCTCACTTGTTTCAAGTAAAATGAACCCGCCCTCAAAAACAGTTCAGGCAGCTCAGTACCTGGTGGATACAGGATCCAAGGTTTTCAGCAGTGACTACGTTCAGCTCCATGTGAATTCAGATATATCCCCCGGATTCATATGGGTGATTCCAATTTCAGAGTCAAGGGCAAGGGTAGGGCTCTTTGCAGATACCAGCTACAAGAACCTTAACCATATATTGAAGGAATTTATAAGTAATGATAAACAGTTCGAAGGCGCATCAGTTGTTAAGAAGTATCAGGGATTTATACCCCAATACGACCCGAAAAAGAAGATAGTATGTGGTAATACCATACTATTAGGGGATGCTGCATCTCAAGTGAAACCAACAACAGGCGGTGGACTCCTAATAGGATTTAAATGTGCTAATATAGCTGTAGATGTGGTTTCAAAAGCCCTGGATGAAGGAGATATGAAACTTCTTCAGGATTATCCGAAAAATTATATGAAGGAATACAAAAATGAACTCAGAATGCAGCTTGAAGTTAAGAAGATATTTGGGGCCATGACTGATGAAGAACTTGACAGAATGTTCATGAAGCTTAAAAAAGGCGGTGCTGAATCAATGATATCTGAATATGGAGATATGGACACACAGTCCACACTCATAAAGGAGATGCTTAAAAGTGGGCTTCTCATATCCATTCTTCCTGGAATAATCCTTAAGGGGCTGTTGAATATATGGAAATAGTACTCATAATGTCCCAGGAACATCCAACACTACCTCGGGCAGAAGTTGAATCTATATTAAATGCTGAAAACATTCCATTCCAGATAAAAAGGGAATATGGAGGTATTTTAACCCTTGAAATCCCTGATGAAGAAGTTGAAACTTTCCAAAAAATAGAGAAAAGGTTTTCATACGTACACGAGGCTTCCAAACTTTTGATCAGAACAGATGAACAGGGTTTAATGGATGAAATCCAGAAGTATCCCTGGAAAAACCTGATAAAAAAGGATTACGCTGTAAGAATCAAGAGAATGAACAAAGATCAGAAATTCAACACAACGGATCTTGAATGGAAGATGGGTGGAACAATAGATGATATGGTACCTGATAACATTCGGGTAAACCTCAAAAATCCTGAAACTTTCATTAGGACCATCTTCATAGGGGAAGAGATTCTTGTGTGTGAGAGAATTTTTAAGGTGGCTAAAAAACATTTCTACAACCTGAAACCCCATAAAAGACCCTTTTTTTACCCTGGATCCATGAGTCCCAAGCTTGCGAGGTGCATGGTCAACCTCACCATGGTTGGAAAGGGAGACAGGGTCCTTGACCCCTTCTGTGGAACTGGAGGAATACTCATAGAGGCAGGAATCATTGGAGCAAGGGTTGTTGGGGCAGACATAGATGAGAGAATGGTTGAGGGAACCATTAAGAACCTTGAGTACTGCGGTATCAAAGATTATAAGGTTTTCCAGTCAGATGCAAGACAAATAAATTTACCATACTTGGTGGATGCAATTGTAATGGACCCTCCCTATGGAATATCTGCATCAACAGGTGGGGAAGAAAAGCCAAAGCTTTACAACCAATCCATGCACTCCCTAGAGAAACTCCTCAAGGATGATGGACTCGTTTGTATGGCAACCCCTCATTACATGGATATGAATGAAGTGATCAAGGGTACTGGCTTCAAAATAATTGAACAGCATCATATAAGGATGCATAAAAGCTTAACAAGGGTGATATCCCTTTTGAAGAAGATTTAACTTCTTTGAACCTTCTAAATATTCTTTTTTGACTTAAATTCACTTTAAATTCATTTTAAATAACAACTTCATCCCCTATTTTTATTAATATTTTTATTTATTTTATCAAATAAACTGTGACTTTCAAAAGTCTTTGACAGGTGTGTGATGATTGCAGTGATAATAAAATCAATGGGATGATAAATTTATCAATCACAAGATCAAATAAAAGTGTAAAATAAATGGTAAGTAAAAATAATTCAACAAATGGAAGGGAGTTTTTTGAAGGTCAAAATATTCGACACAACACTTAGGGATGGGGAACAAACCCCTGGAGTTTCCTTAACTCCGGATCAGAAGCTGAGAACTGCTGTTAAACTCGATGAACTTGGAGTTGACGTTATTGAAGCAGGTTCAGCAATTACATCTGAAGGAGAAAGACAGGGAATAAAAAACATAGTTTCAGAGGGTCTCAACGCAGAAATATGCAGCTTTGCAAGGGCAGTTAAGGTTGATATTGATGCAGCAATTGAGTGTGGTGTTGACAGTGTTCATCTCGTTGTTCCAACATCCGATCTTCATATAAAGCACAAACTACGAAAAACAAGGGAAGATGTCAAGAGATTTGCAGTGAAGTCAACTGAATACGCTGTTGATCACGGACTCACAGTTGAACTGTCTGCAGAAGACTCAACAAGAACCGATTTTGACTTTCTGAAGGAAATATTCAGTGAAGGAATAGATGCAGGTGCCCATAGAATTTGTGCATGCGACACTGTGGGAATGCTAACGCCTGAACGTGCATATGAATTCTACGGCGGTCTGAAAGACCTTGGAGTCCCTGTGAGCGTCCACTGCCACAATGACTTCGGACTGGCAGTTGCAAACACCCTTTCAGCTTTAAGGGCAGGTGCAACACAGGCCCATGTAACAATAAACGGTATAGGAGAGCGTGCAGGAAATGCATCCCTTGAAGAACTTGTTGTAGCACTTCACTCCCTCTACAAGGTTGAAACTGGAGTTAACATAGGAATGCTCTACGATATGTCACGGACCGTTGCAAGGATGACTGGAATATACCTCCAGCCCAACAAGGCAATAGTGGGTGAAAATGCCTTTGCACATGAATCAGGAATACATGCAGATGGAGTTATGAAAAAGGCAGAAACATACGAACCCATAACGCCTGAACTTGTTGGACATAAACGCAGATTTGTAATGGGTAAACATGTTGGCTCCCATATAATAAGGCAGAAGATAAATGAGATGGGCCTCAGAGTGGATGAGGAAAGGTTCCAGCAGATATTCTCAAGGATAAAAGCCCTGGGAGACATGGGAAAATGCGTTACAGACGTTGATCTCCAGGCAATCGCTGAGGACGTTCTTGGAGTCCTTCCTGAAAAGCCAGTGGAGCTTGAAGAGCTCACAATAGTCTCAGGAAACAAGGTCACACCAACGGCATCAGTTAAACTCAAGGTTGAGGATATGGAGAAACTTGAAGCAGGTGTTGGTGTTGGACCAGTGGACGCAGCAATCGTGGCCATAAGAAAGAGCATGGCGGGTGTTGCAGACATAACCCTTGAAGAATACCATGTGGATGCAATAACAGGAGGTACAGATGCACTCATAGATGTTGTTGTCAAGCTTCGAAACGGTGAGAACATAGTGAGTGCAAGAAGCACCCAGCCGGACATCATAATGGCAAGTGTGGAAGCTGTTCTCGGTGGAATAAACAAAATACTCAGTGATAAGAAGATCAGAGAATCCAAGGAAACTTCCAGCTGAAATATCCTTAATTTTTCATTTTTTTATAATTCTTTTATTTTAATAAGAGTTGTTTCAATAAATTAAAACTTAAAAAGAATTAAACCTAAGAATTTTTCTATTCAATGCATTTCTTTAATATTCAATGAAGATCTAGCGATCTAAACCAGATAACAATTTTAAAAAACATTCATAAGGTGTAACATGGTATTTGAAGGAAAAAGAGAAATTAAAAGGTTACTTTCGATTATATCAAAATTTTTTAAGGTATTTAACCACTTTTTAACCACTTATCTCAGTAGGTTACTCACAATAGGGTTTTTAATACCTCTTATAGCTGCATCAATCAATTCCAAGAATTTTGATGAAATAATCAATCTTATAGAGGTTTTTGTCCTTGTTTCAGCCACATTATCCCTTCTTTCCTTCACATATGTAATGGCCCTGGAAAATATGAAAGAAAAGGTTTTCAAATCTATTTTAAGTGCAGGAGAACTATTTTTCATGTCCACGGTGCAGTTCATTGTTGGATTGTTCCTTCTTTTTATTTTAAACGCTTTTGGAATAGGATTCCTTCCAGTGTCCACTTTAAAACTCTCTTTCAACTGGCATGACTTGCTTGGGATTCTGATCTTCATCTTCCAGATAGCAGTTATCTTCGAGATAGTGTTCGCCCTGTCAAAATTCTTCAAGGGAGTTATGAAGGTTTACTGGACATTCAGAATAGAAGGATTTGCATCTATCATTCAATCAGGGCGGGAAAAAATTTTAAAACTAAAGAAAACTGATAAAAAAGATAATAAACATGATTTAACAGATTAATTCAAAATTAATATCAAAATTAATAGATTAAAAACTAATAAAATAAAATTGTAAACTAATAATTAAAACAAAATTACTCAGATCAAAGGGGTACAAATTGAAATGGAATCTAAAACTAATGCAACTAATCATCCAAATATACAAGTGGCCGGGTTTAAGTCCAACGTTGGAAATTTCAAGGAGCTAATGCAGGGGCTTCATGATCTGAATCTCAACTGTACAGTACAACTGCTGGATGCAGAGGCAGTTGCAGGTAAGGACCATGCCTTCAGTGCTGCAATTCAAGCTTTAAATGCATTCAAACGTGAAGAAAATATTGCAAAGGACCTTGGACTTGAAATATGTCTGCGTGCATCAGCCCAGCGACAGATATCACGTGCACTTGATGTACTGGGAATAAAGGATGGAGAAATGAATATCTGTGCCGTTGCTGTGGGCTGCACCTCGGATGTAATGGCAAAAATCGAAGGGGTGGTTGGTAAAAGGGATGATGCTGTACTTGAACCTGATGAACCCCTTCTCAAGGAACTTTACAACCTTCAGGACTCTGAAATTGAAGCAGCAGGAACAATTACGCGGGTGTTGATTGAGAGAACGGCTTTGCTTGTTATTGATAAATGAAGGTGGATTAAGACTTAATTTAGGGTTAAATTAGGGATCTTGCCCTCACTCCCAATCATCCACCTCCCAATCATTAAATAAAATAATTGATTTTGTAATATAATTGATTCTATAAATAAACATTCATAACCCTAAACATTCATAACCCTCCTTGAGTAACAAAGGATGTGCCGATCTTTTTAGCTATTCTTGAATTTCATGATGATCTATGACGTCAAGAATGATCTCAGAGACCTGAAGGATATTATGTCTATTCAAACATTTAACATCCAGATTTTTCAGTTCTATACACACACCTTTTTCCTTTATTCTATCGTAACGTGGACAAACAGTTACAATTCCGCCACCATCAACCTTCAGACTTTGTCTTAGATTGTAACTCACTCTTTTAGGGTTATCATGAGATATACAAATGTTGATACCCCTTTTATATTTATGGTATATATTAAGTTCACTCAACTCCTCTTTCAGTATTTCACATGATTTCAATGTCTTTGAAATGGTCTCCGGAGCATTTTTGATTTCCTCAGCTATACCTGCACATGTCACAGGATCCGCCTTCAGGCTCTTCAGTAAGTAATTGGAGTTATCCAAAAGCTTTTTATCACTTGTTGTGATGAAACCTCCACTTCCAACGTTAACGGTCTTTGGTGTTCCAGTTGATGCGATTATAACGTGGGCATGGTTTCCATTTGCAAGCCTTTTTTCAGGGTCTCCAATGGATCCAGATGCATCCTCAACCAGCAAAACCCCATTATCCTCACAGACTTCGTACAAATCTTTCACTGGCTGTTCTGCCATGTAACCTGCGAAGCTTGTGATGAACAGTGCTTCAGGACTCTCAGCTTTGATAGAATCATTTAAAACGTCAGGATTTATTAAGCCCTTATTTGTGGTCACTTCAACGGTTTCAATGCCCCTGAAATCTGCCATCTTCTTGAAACCGCTCCATCCGCCCTGATCTGGAACCATTACCCTCTCCTTGAAATTGTTCATAACAGCCAGTATTGAGGAGTTGCCACTTCCAACGATTTTAGAGTATTCATGACCTGTTGTTTCAGCCACAATTTCTTCTGCAGCAGATACCTCTTCATATCTGCCTCCAGGCACGTGTTTGAGATTGAGGGCAGATTGACACATGGCTTTCCTTGCAGTCCTTGATGGTCTTCTAAAAATGAGTTCCAGTTGAATCATCCCCTTATTCTAAAAAAATTCCACTATTCTTAAAAAAATATTAAAATAGGCTATTTAAAACCTTTTTTGTATAAAAGCATCAAGTGTTGTCTGTCTTGACTGCAACAGCTCCTTTAAAAGGTCGCTTTGTTTAACGAACTTGTCCATGGGCAGTTTTAACTTCGTTGATATGTAGTTGAGTGCAGACCTCATATCCTCAAATTCATGGTAGGGCTGGCTCATTGCATGCCGGACATTTTCACGTACATTGAAAACTCCCAGGGGAACGTATCCATTGTAGGCCTCCCTTAAAACTATGACTCCTGCCTGTTTTTTTATACGGGCAAGCTCCTCCAGCACACTCATTTTGCAGGTGTAGTAACAGCCTCCAACCCTGGAATAACCCTTTTTACCACCATTTTCCTCGTAATCTGAGAATATCAGTTCTTCACGACCTAAAACGTGTAAAAATGCTTCCATCCATTCGTACTGCCACTCCAATGGTAGGAGGAGTATGGCGTAGTAGTTGTTGAGGCTTGAAAATTCGTAAACCCTGTGAGAGTCTATCAGATCGTAGTACCTAACCTCCTTCAGTAGATGGTCTGCTATTGTGCTGTCACAGGCTGTTATTGACCATCTGGTTGGTACAAGACGCCTCCTTTTACCAACACCCATTGCTCCCACTGAAAATGCCTTCTGCATGCTGGAAAAAGGAACCTCCTTTTTATGAAGGTCCATCAGTGCATCAGATGCCCTTAAATCGCTGTCGTAGTAGGTTTTCTCAAGTTCATGGTCCCATTTAACACTGTCAATATCGAACTTCTGTATAAGAGCGCTTGGACCGTGGGGTGCATGTTCATCGCTGAAGGAAACCCCTCTGGGTTTTTTTCCAAACTCTGCTTCACTGTCTATTGAGTTGGATGCAAGGGATATCTCCTGAAGTTTCTCAACGAAGTTGTTTTCAAGGTCCCTTATACCCACAAGCTGTTTTCCACGAACCAAGTTGAGTCTGTAACCTATGATGTCCTCCTGGGTTTTTTCCTGGGGTATCCAGGACTCTGGAGTGTCCATTATGGTTGTGTCTCCCTGAAGCGGTGCGATCATTGGGCCTGCGTAGACCTTGGGATAGTTCCAGCTTCCTATAAAAACAGATGGGGGTGTGCTGCCCTCAAGTTCCTTACCAACGTCCACAGACTGCATCTTCATCCGTGAAGTGAGTTTTTTGAGGTAGGCTGTTTTTCCATTTATCATGTTGTTAGATAGTATCCACTTTATTCAATAAAAAATTAGTGAGCATGTGATAAGTTATGAAGGTTGAAGTTAGTAGGTTAAATCTCCTCCATTAACTACCTTTTTACGAATTTCAGGGATGCAGAATTCATACAGTACCTTTTACCTGTGGGTTCTGGACCGTCATCGAAGACGTGTCCTAAGTGGGCATCGCATCTGGCGCAGATAACCTCTGTTCTCACCATGAGAAGACTTCTATCACTCTTCGTTTGAACGTTCTCTTCTGCAATGGGCGCCCAGAAACTTGGCCAGCCAGTTCCAGAATCGAACTTGGTCTTTGAATCGAAGAGATCCGTTCCACAGCAAACACATCTGTAGATTCCATCCTCATGGCAGTTATGGTATCTTCCTGTGAAGGCAAGTTCAGTTCCCTTTTCCCTTGAAACCCTGTAAGATTCGGGACTAAGAATCTTTTTCCATTCTGCAAGGGGCTTTTCAATTCTTTCCACCATTTCCACCTTGTCTCTGTGGTAGAAATATATCGGAATCTTTTGAGGGTTGGAGGTGCTCGAGGTTTTCATGATAATATTTATCGATTTTTTATCATAAATTTCTTTATCATTTTTGGAAAAAATCCCTGAAATCCCTAAAATAAACATTTAAACATCAGAAGATCTACTTTTTAACCATAAAAAATTAAACAGTTGAATATCTTAATGATATGTTGATGAGTTATATTTTGGAGTTAAATTATGTCCAACCATGAAGTTAGTGATGATAAAAAAGAGTATATAATAGTTTCAGAGGGTATTAAACGTAAAACATTGGTTTATGGTTCTAAAACCATGTTAACAGAGTTTCTACTGGATGGTGGGAATACTCTGCCAATGCACAAACATCCTGAGGAGCAGACAGGGTATCTGGTATCTGGAAATATAATTTTAACAATAGATGGTGAAAATTATGATATGAAGCCCGGTGACAGCTGGTCAATTAAGGGAAACGTAGATCATGGGGCTGAAATAAAAGAGGACTCAGTGGCTGTTGAAGTTTTCTCTCCAGTTAGGGAGGACTACATTCAATAGTTCGTTTGAACTGAAAAAACCCTTGAGTGCTGATTAAGGAGGATTTTTCTTATAAAAGATTTTTTTTATTTTTATTTTATTTTTAATTTTTTTATTTTTAAAACGTGGTTCGTAAATTCTTTATTTAACCTTAAAATCAGAAAAACTTCAACCAATAATAAAAAAAATTAAAATAAGAAGTGTTTTTAAGCAAGCTCAATTGTGCTTGGTGGTTTATCACTTACTGAAAGTGCAACGTGGGTTACTTCAGATATTTCAGCAGTTATACGCTGTGAAATTGTTTTAACCATATTCCATGGGAGTTCTGGAACGTCTGCAGTCATTGCATCCAGGGATTCAACCATACGGATCACAACAAGGTAGCCATAGTCCCTTATATCTCCCTTAACTCCTGTAACCTTTGTATCAGTTAGAACTGCAAAGTACTGCCACAGAGTTTTATCAAGACCCTCTTTTTTGACCTCTTCGTCAACTATTGCATTTGCTTTTCTGCACACCTCTATTTTCTCAGGGGTTATCTTCCCTGCAATGCGCACAGCAAGTCCTGGTCCTGGGTAAGGTTGCCTTGATACCATCTCATCAGGAAGGCCCATTTCAGTTCCAAGTAACCTTACTTCGTCCTTGTAAAGTTCTCTTATGGGTTCAACAACCTCAAGAACAAGTCCCTCCGGAAGTGCAACGTTGTGGTGAGATTTGATGTTTCCCTGGCTCTCTATCCAATCTGGAGCTATTGTACCCTGAACAAGGAATTCAGCTCCTTCTTCCTTTGCAATTCTTTCGAAAACCCTTATGAACACTTCACCAATGATCTTCCGTTTTTCTTCAGGATCCTCAACACCCTCAAGCTTTCCCAGAAATTCCTCCTTTGCATCCACGGATCTGAAATTGAGTCTGTTTTCAAAGGTTTTCTGGACGTAATCTGCTTCTCCTTCACGTAAAAGTCCGTGATCAACGAAAACTGCAAGTAATTGGTCTTCTATTGCTCTGGATGTTAAAACAGATGCTACAGAACTGTCAACTCCTCCAGATAAGGCTATTATGGCTTTTTTATCGCCTATACGATTTTTTATTTCTTCTATGGATTCTGTTATAAAATCAGATGGATCGAACATTTTTTCACCTTAATATTAATGATCTATTTTAGAGGAACAAGTATAAATTTATGTAGCTTCAGCTACCTTTACGTAGATTCATCTACCATTCTTTTCATAATTAATGATTTTTAAGATTTAATGAATTTTGGGTTTTACGTCAAGTAGAATCTACTTATGATTGTAAAGACTGAAACTGTGAGATATACTAAAACAACGGGAATTACAAGTAGTGAGATATTTTTTGGGCTTAAATTAATTTTTTTACCTTTTATGCTGATTTTATCCTTGTTGTTATATAAAATAATGAATATCAACGGTGTTAATGGTAGAAGGTATCTTCCCTGCACACCTTCTATTATGGTGGCACCTTTTGCAGTCCAGGACGTATACTGGCTAACAAATATTAGGATTGCAAGGAGGGCAGTTGTACTAAATGCTATTATTTTTTGTTTTAAACTCACGTTTAACTTATTTTTGTCTATTAATGCGGTTAAAATGATAATTCCTAGATATATGCCTGCTAAATAAACTGCAATGCTTGTTTTAAGGGCGAGTGGTGTATCTAACCATCCAAATTTCCCAACAAAAGTTACAAGGTAGAAGTTGAATTTGAGGTTTATGGTGTTGATAACGATGTTGATGAAGTTTATTGGATCGGCTATGATTGAATAGAATGAGTTGTGTCGTCCAGATCCTCCAGTTGTGGTGTCTAAAACCAGTAATGAGTTCCATACTTTGTTGCTTATGAATGCAGTTAAAGGTACGAGCATCAGTAATATCAATTTTTTTGCCTTTGATCTGAACTTCACAATGGGTATCATCAGTAATGCCATTAGAATAATCACATATCCTGGTTTGGATAATGTGATTAGCAGTGTGAAGATTAGCAGGATTAAAATATCTTTTTTGTTGATGTTATTCTCTTTGAATGAGAGTTTGAATATGAATGCAATTGTTAAGAAGCATATTCCCATGGTAAAACTGTCAACTGAAAGTGATGCTGCCTGGAATAGGGTCATTGGCATTAATGCAAGGAGTACAAAAACCCATTTATGGACTGGGGTTATTTTTATTGCAAGGTAAATCAGGATGGCCCATACAAGGAGATTTACCAACCTGCCTATGTACATTAAAAACAGTACAGAAGGGTTGACTATAAAGCTGATTAATCCCATAGCCAATGCAGGTATAATATAAGGAATTGGAGGATAAGCTATTGGAATGGGTACGCCAACATTATGATAATCTAAAAAGACTAAGTTATTGCTATTAATAGGAGTTTCTAATGAGAAGATAATTGAGTTGGTCTTTACCTTATGTTCTGGCTGAAAGCGTAGATAACGAAATTTCTGTGTATCATATAAAAGACTCTGTGAAACGTAATATCCTGTTTCATTACCCACTTTTTCAGGGGTTAGCATACCTTCACTTAAGGTGTAAGCCTTGTAAAAATGCACTTCTTCATCTGGAACCTGAAACGGAGGAGTTACAATCAGGAAAATTATTCCAAAAATTATTCCAATTACTAAAAATATCTTCTGCGGAGGGATTTCCCTAAATTTGTTAATCATTAAAATAACTCGTTAACATTAAATTATAAAGCTTTTCATTTAATCTAAAACTTTTCTAAAAAAAGATTTATTCACGAAGTTTATTACAAACCCCATAAAAATTCTCAAATATCTTCTCACCATTCTCGGTATGATGAACCTCCGGATGGAATTGTATTCCATAAATTGGCTTGGATTCATGTTTCATTGCTTCAACACTGCATATTGATGATGTTGCAAGGAGTTTAAATCCTTCTGGAAGTGTCTTTACCTCATCCTTGTGGGAGGCCCATACCTCCATCTCATCTCCAAGTCCCTTGAAAATATCGTTTTCATCGATTATGTCCAGTCTGATCTTGGCATAGCTTTCAGCACCTGCTGCACCTATTTCTGCACCGTAGGTCTGCGCTATTATCTGATGGCCCAGGCATATTCCAAGTATTGGGATGTCCAGATTTTTAACGTATTCTGCAGAGTTTCCAGCCCTTTCAATTGATGGACCGCCACCTAAAACTATTCCTATAGCTTCCTTTTCCTTTATTTCATCTAAGGTTGTTGTGTTGGGTATCATCTCTGCAGGTATCTTGAGGTAATGCAGAGTCCTGTAAATTCTGTGATTGTACTGTCCGTGATTGTTAACAACTAATATCTTCATATGTAACTCCTCTTATTTTCAGTCTTTTAATTTGAATATATGTAATTGAGTTGAAACTTCACTACATCTATTTCATTTTACTTTAAACTCGTAAAAAGACTCTAACTGTCCATTAGTATGTGATTAATTAATTTTTAAATATGACTATAAATGAGTTTTAGCCCATTCCTTTGAAGTAATTGATCCTATTTTTTTATAGATTTCTAATGGAAATATACTTATATCTTACCCACCCTTAAAAAAGAACATGGAACTTAAAGATGTTGCATACATAGTTGTGGCCATAATACTGGCTGTTGCAGTTTTTTACCTTCTGATCTGGCTTTTACCAGTTATAATAATTCTTATAATAGCGTACATAATTTATATAATAATGAAAGGGGCTTCTCACGATTTTTGAAGCCTTCAATAATTGTTTATTTTAATTTATTTATTTTAAATTATTTGAAGTGTTTTCAACAATTTTAGAAGTTAACAATGCTTAATTCTGGATTGTTAAAGGATTATTTCTAGGTTTGAAATCGTGGAGTATTCACTTGCTCAACTATTAATATAACCTCGGATTTAAATAAGGATCAAGGCGATACAATGAGGAAGGTAAAGGAATTTAGCGGAATTACAGAGAACATCTTAGCATTTAAGGAAGAAGTGGCTGATGCAAATAAAATCACATTTGCAGGAATGCCCGGAGTTTGTAGCCCATTTGCAGAGCTCTTTGCCTATGCTGTAAGGGACAAGGAATCTGTATTTGTAACGGGCCTGGATCTGAGTACAGCACGTAAAGTGGAACTAACACCCCAGGGAATGCAGTTTTCAGAGGATGCAGATCCCCATGCAGATGTTGTGGCTCTTCTTGGAGGATTAACACTTCCAAAGGCAAATATAAAAACTGAGGATGTTAATGAAACGGTTTCCAAGATACTCAAAAAGGATGGAAAACTCCTTGGCCTCTGTTACAACAAGATGTTCCAGAACGCAGGATGGGACAAGGAAATTGAATTTGACTGTATCATCAATGGAAATCTCGAGGGTTTCGTCCTTAAAAAGTAGTTTTGTAATGTACTGAGCATTGAAACTCTTAACAGACAGTTCATTGGATTAAAAAAGGGATTCATAATATAATTAATTAATTTAAAGGTGGATGAATTGTTGAACCTGGAATCTGTTGGAATGGAAAGGGGTCTTCTCTACGAGACAGTTGTGACCACAAGAAACGAGGATGGAACACCCAACGCAGCCCCAATGGGTGTTATCTGTAAGAACGAAAATGAGGTTGTACTCTACCTTCACCAGGGCTCTCAGACTGTGAGGAACATAAAACTTGAAGAAAAATTTGTTGTCAACATAACCAAGGATCCAATGATCTTCGTTGAATCAACCCTGGGAAATCCTTCTGAAGAATCATTTGAACATTTCAACAATGAATTTTATCTGAAAGGGACAGATGCATTTCTTTATGTGGAAGTTACACGTCTGCGTGATGTTGAAAGGGAGGACCAGTTCGGAGTCTCCACAACCACCGTGATCAATGCAGAGGTCAAGGAAATCATTAAGAAAAAAGAACATGTTGAACCCTTGAACAGGGCCATTTATGGAGTTATAGAGGGCCTGGTTTACCTCACACGTATGGACATGGTTTCAGGGGATATGGAGAAACTTTACCGCCACAGAATGAAGGAGATCTCAAGGATAGTGAACAAAGTAGGTAGTGTGGAACACAAGAAAGCAATGAAGAAGATTTCAGAGGCCTTCAGCAAGTATGAATAATGTTAAACATCTGTTTTTTTAAATTCTTTTTTTAAATTTAATTAAAATTAATTAAAAATTTCAATCATCTATTTTTTAAAGTAATTTAGGGATTTAAAGGATTATAATTTAAGTATAGTTTCTGATAACATTCCTTTCAATCCTTTTTTAGTCCTTCTTAACAACATCACTGAATTCAAATTTTTCAACATCAAAAAGTCCCTGATCACTTATTTTAAGCTTTGGAATTACAAGCAAGGCCATGAAGGACATGGTCATGAAGGGCGATTCCAGGTTGGAGCCCATATCCCTTACAAAATCGTGAAGTTCACGGACTTTATCTGCAACTTCATCAACATGATCCCTACTCATTAAACCCGCTATTGGAAGCTTCAAACTTGAAAATTCGCCATCTGCAATGGCCACAATTCCACCTTTATTTTTAAGAAGTTCGTTAACAGCTGCTGCCATGTCATGACTTGTTGTTCCAACAACCATAACGTTGTGGGAATCATGGGCAACACTGGATGCAATAGCTCCTTTTTTAAGGTTAAATCCCTTTACAAATGCATTTGATATCCTGTTGTGTCCGTACCGTTCCACAACAGCAATTTTAAGGATGTCATTTTCCACATCAGGTTTCAGGGTTCCATCTGATACCTTTAGAAGAGCTTCAGATTCAAGGGTTAAAATTTGGTCCTCTAAAACGTTGATGACCCTGACCGTTACATTTCCATCGTTACCTTCAGTTCTGATATCAAAATCATCAGCATTTTTAGGTTTTAAATCAAATGTACTTGGAAGTTCAAGGGGATTGACTTTAAAGAGAGGTTTACCTCTATCTGCAACCATTTCTCCATTTATTAAAACCCTATCAACATGGAAGTTCTTAAGATCATCCACAAAAACGAGATCTGCAGCTTTTCCAGGGGATATTGAACCTATGTTAAGGTTATAATGATCTGAGGGATTCAGTGTAACCATCTTAACAGCTTCAACTGGATCAAGCCCGTATTCAACAGCATTTCGAAGTATAACATCCACATGTCCAACCTGCAGATCCTGGGGGTGCTTGTCATCGGATACAATGAATTCACCACCTGCCTTGAAGAGATCCCTGAGGTTCCTGGCTGAAGAACCCTCCCTCAGCATGAGCTTCATACCCAACCTCTTCTTCTCAAGGGCTTCACCAAGCTCTGTGCACTCATGCTCAGTTGATATGCCTGAAGCCGTGTATCTGCAGAGGTCTGCTCCTGATAAAAGAGGAGCGTGTCCATCAACATGTTTCTTAGATCTTTTTGCAGCATCTAACTTTGCCATGACTTGCGGATCTTCATTTAAAACCCCTGGAAAGTTCATCATCTCGCCAAGTGCAACAACATCATCCATTTTAAGGAGGCTTTCAACTTCCTCTGGGCCGAGGCTGGCACCGGATGTTTCAAAGGGTGTAGCAGGGACACATGAAGGTGCTGTGAAGTAGGTTTTAAGGGGAACATTACGTGCATCATCCATCATGTAACGGATGCCCTCAAGGCCCATCACGTTTGCAATTTCATGGGGATCCGTAACAACAGCTGTGGTTCCATGGGGCACAACCGCCTCTGCAAAACGTGAGGGTGTGAGCATGGAGCTTTCGATGTGTATATGTGCATCTATGAAACCTGGAAGGATCAAACCTTTAAATTTCTGATCCACAGGTTTTACACAAGTTATAATCCCATTTTTGATTTCTATTTCTGCAGGATAAATTTCATCTGTAAATACGTTGAACACATTTCCTTTTATCATAGAAAACCCCATTGTTGTTATTATTCCATTTTTTGGTATTCTTTATAGTGAGATGATAAAATTATTGTTTCATTAAATAAATAAACTGATTTTAATATTTAATTATAATATTAATGATTTTAATTGAATTTATTAATGTTAAGAATTATCATGAATTAAATATATTTAGTTTAGAAACCATTTAGTAACGGTTATTTAGACATAAAGATTAATGAAATCAGTTTTTTATAAAAATAAAGATTCAAGGCGTTACATATGAAACAAAATCTGAATGGAGTGTCTGAAACCCTGCTCATCCCCCTCTGGGCAAGGGCAGTTGAAGCGGAGTATCCTGATCCAATCGTAAAGGATGAAAAGGCAGCAGAGATAATGGAGGAAATTGAATACAACTTTTCAAAGCTTGATGAAGAATGGCCAACTCAGATCAGTGTTGTTGTTAGAACAGAAATTTTAGACAACGCAACAAAGAATTTCATCAAAAAACACCCTGATGCTGTCATAATCAATATTGGCTGTGGTCTCGACACCCGATTTTCCAGACTGGACAACGGCAAGATTCACTGGTACGATCTGGATTTACCAGAGCCCATCAGGATCAGACGAAACTTCTTCGATGAAACAGACCATTACAAGATGATAACCAGATCTGCATTTGATTATTCATGGATAGATGATGTAACCCCTAGTGGATCCGTCCTGATTATTTCAGAAGGAGTGTTGATGTATTTTACAGAGGAAGAGGTAAATGATCTCATGAATAAATTGGTGACTGCATTTCCAGGTGCTGAAATGCTCCTTGAAACCACATCCCCCGCACTGGTGAAACAGAGCCAGAAACAGGATTTAATCAAGAACCAGTACAGTATAGATGCAACACTTCAATGGGGAGTTAAAAGGGGAAGAAAAGGGATGGAAGAATTGAACAGCAGAATTGAATTCATCAAAGAGTGGCACTACTTCGATCATCACCGCGAAAGATGGAAATCAATACGCTGGCTGGCTTTAATTCCGCCATTTAAAAACAGATTCGGCAATAGGATTGTTCATTTGAGGTTTAATTCACCCTGATCTGTTTTAAAAGTTTTAATTTAAAAAATAACATCATCACATTCAAAAATATCCTATTCAAAAAAATAAATTTAAAAAAAGATTTAACTGTCCAGTTCATCCTTCAACATTGGCAGAAACGCTCCAACATCTGTCACTATACCCACAACCTGGGCACTTCCTCTGTCTGCAAGTTTTGTAACTGTTGCAGGGTTTATATCCACACATATGCTTTTAACGTGTGATGGGAGTATGTTTCCAACTGCTATGGAGTGGAGCATGGTTGAGATCATTATGACCATATCCACGTCCTTCACATGTTTCCTCATTTCATCCTGAGCATCTATAACATCTGTTATGACATCTGGAAGTGGACCATCATCCCTTATGGAACCTGCAAGCACATAAGCTGCGTTATTTTTTATACACTCATACATTATTCCCTTTTTAAGAACACCCTTCTCAACAGCTTCCCTTATGGATCCTGCCTTGTTTATTTCATTTATTGCATATATATGGTGTTTATGGCCCCTTACAGTGGCTTCACCACTTTTCACACATATTCCAAGGGAAGTGCCGTAGAGCGCACTCTCTATATCATGGGTTGCAAGGGCGTTACCTGCAAAGATAACGTCAACGATTCCATCCTTAATCATCTCGGCCAGTACAGGTGCTGAACCTGTGTGAACAACTGCAGGTCCTGCAACAACTGCTATTTTACCATTGTTCCGTTTTATCTCCTTTATTTCAGCAGCTATCTTTTTGACCGTGGACTTTATTGGTTTTTCAGAGGATGCTTCACTGGACATGAATTCAAAAACACCCTTTTTACCCCTTGGCCTTTCTGGAGGCACAACCTTTATGCCTTCCCTTCCAACAACCACAAGGTCACCTTTCTGAATCCTTCCGATGGGCTTGCAGAAGGCCCTTTTTGTTTCAGGGTCAAAGACTATCATGCAGTCCATTTCTATGTCCTCAACCTTCAACCACTCTCCATCCTGCCTTATGTAGGTTGGATGATGTGTTGTTGAATAAAAATCTGGTGGAAGTGTTTTATCCTTCTTGGATCTTAAAAGTTGAACTTCCTTGAGTTCAGTGATCAGTGCACCAATTTCACTGAGCTCATCGAGTATTTCACCAAGGAGAGATTCAGTTTCTGCTGCAACACGTATACGTGCAGTACTCACATCTTTTTTTCTTTTACCCACTTCAAATTCCAGTATCTTGAAGTCGCCACCCTTGTCCATTATGAGGTCCATGGTTTTTGGAAGGGCAAGGGAGTCTATTATATGACCGGAAAGTGTGACTTCTCTTGTGTACATAATTATCCACCTTCAAATTTTTAATCAACTGTTTTTAATCGATTTTTAATTTCTTAATCAACTGTTATTAATTTAAATTTTATTAGTTTTAATTATTTAACTAAAATTTTTTTTTACAAGCAAGAAAATAACGGTTTAAATTGGATTTCATATGAATTATTGATGCATCCATTTTCATTGATGCACCCCCTTTTCCAAGCTTTAATTAATTGAGTTTTCATATCTGTTTGAAGTACGATATTAAATTTTGCTTGGAATGAACTCTTTCTTAACAAAACTGAAAATAAAAGAAATTTAATGGAGATGGAATTTCCCATTGAGAGTGTGTTAAATCTTTCTCAGAATATTTTTTCAGACGACATTCAGTAAAAAATTCAGTAAAGACATAAAAAGTCGTATATTGCCTTGGCACCATTTATTGAAGTTATATCTCCCATTTGTGTTGATGAAACTTCCACAAGGTCAAATCCAACAACATCACAACCTTGTAAACTGAATATGAGTCTTTCAAGTTCATGGGGGTTCAAACCACATGGTGCGGGTGTTCCAACAGATGGAGCGTATGCAGGGTCGAGAACGTCAAGATCCAGGCTCACGTAAACCTGCCCTTCAATGGATCTTATGAGATCCTCAACTGCACTGATATTTTCTTTAACGTCATGGGGTTTGAACTGTTTAATACCCTCTTCAGATGCAAGGATAGCTTCCTCCTCTGAGGCGGATCTCACACCGATCTGGATGATCTCATTGGGGTTTAAATCGAATATTCTGCGCATAACCGTTGCATGGGAATACTTCTCATCCATGTACCTGTCTATGAGGTCGCAGTGGGCATCGAAATGTATAACAGTCAAATCTTCAGTTCCAAATGCCTTTAAAACACTGTAACTTATACTGTGTTCTCCTCCAATTGTTAAAGGAACCATGTTCATGTCAAGAATTTCTGAAATGGTTGATTCAACGTTTTTGGAGGTTTTTTTGAAGTTTCCATGTGTAACTTCAACGTCACCCAGATCGTAGACCGTAGCATCAAGATTTCTATTTAAAATGAAGTTGTACCTTTCGAAGTTGTAGGATGCTTCCCTTACGGATCTGGGGCCGTACCTTGCTCCTGGTTTGTAGGTTGTTGTGCCATCGAAGGGCACACCCACGACACCAAAAACGGGTTTATCTGGATCATCTCTGGATTCAAGTTCATTAAAATCGTTGTCTTCCCTTGAGAAAGCAAATTTTAACGGACTTTCTGTATAAAAAAGCATTTATTATACCTTCAGATGATCCTGGGATTAAGATTAAATAATATCCAAAGGAATTAAGCAGTTATTTGATTAACCACTTATCCTTTTACCCTCATGAGTTTCATGTTGCCCATTGCAACGATGTAATCTGCTTCAACACCTTCAACGAGCTTGTCTTTCAGATCCTCAGGAATTGGCAGTTCAAATGTTTCATAGGTTTCAAGGTCCATGAGCTGGACATCGCTCCCCATGAGAGCAAGTACCTGAGCTGCACGTTTGTCTATTATTGGGATGTCTATTTTTGCATCAACAGGTTTGACTATGCTTCTTTTCTGGTTATCGAATACTCCAACTGCTTCAACCCTTGCCTTTGCAGCTCCGTGTTTTCCAGGGGATGATGTTTGTATGTGTGTGATCTTTGATGCTTCATCACCTAATATTACGTATTTACCAACTTTTAAGGTTTTAACTTCCACTACCTTCTTTGACATATTGTTTACCTCCAGTAATCCTCTTAACTCTTAATTAAGAATAATTAAGATATATTAAGATGTATTTTACATTTAATTAGATTGAATCCTCTTTCAGGTTCAAATTTCTGAAAACGTAAAATGACCAACGTTCCAAATTCAAAGGACATACCTTTCTTTATGTTTATACATGCAAAGTTATTATAGATACTCCTTGATATAGAATAGGTATAGATTTACGTATATTTTTTTCAATATTTAAGTTTTTAAGTTGTCAGGCCAGTGAAATGTGCTTGAGGATTTAACAAAGGATCGAACAAGTGATACGAATGAAAGTTTCAATAACATCAGGAAGGGCAGAAGGCCCAACAAAGCTCAATGCATTTGATAATGCACTTTTAGACGCCGGAATAGGTGATATAAATCTTATAAAAGTTTCAAGCATACTCCCTGCAGGTACTCAGGTAGTTGAACTCCCAGAATTTCCTGCAGGAAAAATGGTGAACTGTGTTCTTTCCTACGCTTCATCTGATAGGGATGGAGATATTATATCTGCTGCTGTGGCCCTTGCAACATCTGATGACTTTGGATGTGTTGTAGAGAGTTCTGGTGTTAACAGAAACATAGAAGATGTAAAAAAAGAAGCAGAAGAAATGGTCAAATACATGATGGATATCAGGGGTCTTGAGATAAGGGAAATCCTAATGGCACATGAAAGTCATACAGTTAAGCAACACGGTGCAGTTGTTGCATCAGTTGTTTACCTGGAAAATAACCCTCTGTGATAGGAATACCTATGATATGGATATATTTCAGTAGTAGGTTCTTCCAGTAATAAGCTCAATTCATGGATTTAACGTTTGTTTCGTACATAAAAACTTTTAAGGGGCAAAAAACAATGAATGAAAAGGATATCAAGTTCTGGAGTGATGTATCACGGGATATTATGGATGAAGCTTCAGAAGTTATTTCTCCCCTTGTGGGTACTAAAAAGGGTGGAGAAATAGTTAAAATGGGGGCTGATGGTACTCCAACAAAATTGATAGATCTGGTTGCAGAAGATAAGGTGGTTGAAATTTTGGAAGCTACTGGAAGGCCTGTTACCCTGATAAGTGAGGAGATAGGTGAACATAAAATTGGAGAAGGTGCTTCTGAAGTTGTTTTTGTTGTTGACCCCCTTGATGGTACAAGCAACGCAGTAAAAAATATACCTGCCTACGGAATATCCATTGCAGTTGCAGATGCATCAAAAAAGTCTAAAACCATAAACTCAACTCAATCAGGAACTGCAAATCCATCAGAAACGGAATCAAACAAATTTAAAGACTCAAATGTGCATGATCTCACAATCCGAGACATTGAACTGGGTTTTGTTAAAAACCTTGCAACTGGTGATGTTTATGAAGGTGTGAAGGGTTGTGGAGCTACTTTAAATGGTAAAAAACTCATTCCTTCAACGTTGCAGGATATTTCAGCATCTTCAGTTGGGGCCTACATATACAGGGCAGAGATGGATAAAATTGACGGCCTCTGTAAGACGGTTAGAAGAATGAGAATTCTTGGATCCGTTGCAATTGAACTCTGTTACGTTGCAGATGGAACCTACGATGCCTTCATTGATATAAGGGGAAACCTCAGGATAGTGGATGTGTCTGCTGCAAAGTTAATAATAAATGAAACGAATGGTTTAGTGACTGATGAAAACTGTAAAGAGCTTAATGGTGGACTTAACGTTCTTGAAAGGACATCAATAGTTGCTGCATGTAATAAGAACATTCACAAGGATATAATAAAGATTTTAGGGGGAATTTGATGCGTGTAGGGGTTGTAGCCCGTAGTGATATTGATGAAGCTGTTGAACTCTCCAGTGAAATAGTTGATTTTTTAATGGAAAATGATGTTGAAACCTTCATTGACAGTTCCCTGGTGGATGAACTCAAAAAATATAACGCACAGTACACGGAATTGAGCTGTGAACTTGGAGATATGGATGTGGATATGGTTATAGCCGTTGGTGGTGATGGTACCATACTCCGAACCCAGAGCTTTGTCAACAAGAAAAAAATACCAATCTTTGGTATAAACATGGGCACAGTTGGTTTCCTCACAGAAATTGACCCTGAAAATGCATTAACAGCAATAGGGGAAGTTTTAAAGGGTAACTATTTTGTTGAAGAACGCACCCAGCTTCAGGTATGTCACAACAATAAACTCCACTCTGCACTCAACGAAGTTGTGCTCATGACCAGAAAACCAGCCAAAATGCTGCACATAGAGATAAAAGTTGATGATGAAGTTATGGAGGAGTTAAGGGCTGACGGCCTTATAGTGGCAACTCCATCAGGCTCAACAGCATATTCCATGTCGGCAGGAGGCCCTATAGTTGATCCAAAGGTAGGTGCATTTATAATAGTTCCAATATGTCCCTTTAAACTGGGTGCACGACCAACCGTTGTGTCCAATGGCAGTGTTATAAAGGTAAAACTCTTAAGAAAAGGTAAAAAGGCAATAGCAGTCATAGATGGTCAGTTCGAAGAAGAAATCAATTACATGGATGAAATCATATTCAAAAAATCTGCAAACAACGCTTACTTCGTAAGGCTCACAACTGATTTCTACAGGAAGGTACGTGAAAAACTCACCGAAGGTGGGGTAAGTTCATGAATGTTCTGGTTGTGGATATGACCCATGGGGGGGCTGTCATTGCATCACAGTTTGCAAAGATTCCAGGATTTAAGGTCTATGCATGGGATATCTACAGAACCTTGAAATCAAATGTTGAAACGTATTTAATTGATCAAAACGTAGAACTTGTTGGGATAGATTTTTTAAAGGATGTTGCTGATGAGTTCGGGGATGATGAATTTTGGATAATTGCACCGGTACATTGTGATTTAAAGTCATACCTCAATGATAGTACTGATAATGGAATCAACATGGATTCAATGAAGGTTTCAAGGTTAATGACCCACCACGAGGCAGTTGAATTCCTAATGGGAGAACGGATAAACGTTCCAGTTATTGAAGTTACAGGTGTTAAGGGAAAAACCAGCACGGTGTCCATGCTTAAAGAGATATTTAAGGATTCAAATCCTTTGATTTTAAGCAGTTTAGGTGTTGAAGTTCTTGAAAATGGTGAAAGCCATGTATTAAAGCGCAACATAAGTATAACTCCTGCAAGTATCGTTGAAGCATGGAAACTTCTGGAAGAATTTCTTGAGGACTATGAAAATCCCTTTGAAGTGGGTTTATGCATATTCGAGGTTTCACTTGGGGGAACAGGCCTGGCTGATGTTGGAGTGTTAACCAATTTGGTGGAAAATTATCCTGTTGCTGGTGGAACAAGCAGTGCTGCAGCTGCAAAGTCCCAGATATTCAGAAGTCGCAGAGTTGTGTGTGATTTTGAATCATTCAACTCATTTTATTTAAATAACTCCAAAAACCTGACTGAAACGGATTTCATGTTTAAAACGTCTGAAGAACTTCAAAATGAGATGAAGAATGTTCAAGATAAAATTCAAGGTAAAACCAACACATTTGGATTGAACTCTCATGCAAACGTCAAAGCAACCAATGTTCACTTTGGATTTTATGAAACACGATTTCAAGTGGAGGTCCATGATTTAAAAACTGTAAATGGAAACCTTCTCAACACTTCCTTTGAAGTTTCAGCCTTTGCACCTGCACCCTACCACCTTCAAAATATATTATCAGTTATCTGCACAGCTTTAACACTTGAAACTCCCATTGATACTATTAAGAAAGGTTTAAAATCTTTTAAAGGCATAAAGGGCAGGACGTCCATTAGGGATCACAGGGGTGTTAGGGTCATAGAGGAGATCAACCCTGGACTGAATGTTGAAGCTGTTAAAAAGGCAGTTGATATGCTGAAGAGAATTTCAGATGAAGGAGATTCAACAGTTATTTTTGGAGGTAAGTACGGAGTCACCTGTGAAGAAATAGATGAAAAAGCAGTAACTTCTGTTTTAAATGCATTGGAATCTTATACATGTCTTATATTGGCCGATAACCTTGGAGATAACGTTAAACAGTTTATGAAAAGGGATTTCACATTTAAAAAGAGTTTGGATGATGCACTGGATCATGCTGTTTTAATGGGTTCTAAGAATGTTCTTGTTGTTTACAGATCCAACTATTCAGATGTGGAGCGAAGGTAAATGGGAGTTTCTAAAGTTGCTGTAACTTAGCCATGGCAACATTTATTAGAGATCATAAGAAACCATTGAATAAGGATTTAGGGAACGAATCAAATTAATATTTATTAAGCGGATTTTTATGAATTCATGAAACTTTTGTTAAGTTTTATAGTAACTATGAATCTCCTTAATGTATTGGATCAATAATTATCAGATCATTCAAGGGAAAAAAACCGGCCCCTAACTCACGGAGATGGTTATGTGAACGTTGGTACTCGGGGAAGCAGTCTTGCAGTTGTCCAGACAAAAAGTATAATCAGTTCATTATCTAAAATAACAGATGAAGAAGTAAATGTAAATTTAATTAAAACGACCGGCGATAAAATAAAGGATTCTCAACTTTACAACATCGATGCAAAGGGAATATTCACAAAGGAGCTGGACACAGCAGTTCTTGATGGAGCAGTTGATTTTGCTGTTCACAGTTTCAAGGACCTTCCAACTGAACTTGCAGACGGCCTTGAAATCGTTGCAGTTCCAAGGAGAGAATCTCCAAGGGAAGTTCTAATATCCAAATATTCCTGGGATGAACTGCCTGAAGGTGCAAATATTGGAACCAGCAGTCTCAGGAGAGAAGCATTCTGCAGGTATCACAAAAAAAAGTTCAACATAAAACCCATAAGGGGAAACATAGATACAAGGATTAAGAAGGTAATCCGTGGAGATTATGACGCAACCATAATGGCTGAAGCAGGTTTAAACAGGCTTGGTCTTACAGAGCACATCAACGAAATATTTTCCATAGAATATTTCACCCCTGCAGCAGGTCAGGGAGCTCTTGCAGTTGTTGCAAGGGATGATACTGATAAAAGAGATGTTTTACGGAAATTGAATCATTCCCAATCTGAAAGTGAAGTTATTGCTGAGAAAACGGTTCTTCAAGAACTTGGGGTAGGTTGTCAATGGCCCCTTGGAGTTTCTGCAAGAACCGATGGAGATGTATTGAATCTTCAAAGTATTCTACTTACAAAGGAAGGAGAAGTCCTTTCAAAGGTTAATTTACAAGGTTATGCAGCTAAACCCCATGAATTGGGTGTTGAAGTTGCAAAACGTATGATGGAGGATTATATTTGAGTAAGGTTAATGTTGGTGTTATTGGTGTGGGTGCAATGGGCTACAACCATGTGAGGGTTTATTCTGAACTTCCCAATGCAAATCTAATGGCGGTTTCTGATGTTGTGAAGGGAACAATGACCGAGGTTTCCAAGGAATTTAACACCGTTGGTTTTGTTGATTATGATAACATACTTAAAATGCCTGAAATAGAGGTAGTCAGTGTTTGCGTACCAACCACTTATCATTATGAAGTTGTTATGAGTGCAATAGAACATGGAAAAAATGTTCTGGTTGAAAAACCCATTGCATTCACACTTGACGAAGCAAAGGAAATGGTTGAAGCAGCCCATGATGCAGGGGTCAAACTCGCAACTGGACACGTTGAAAGATTCAACCCGGCAGTTCTTGAAGCTAAAAAGCTCATAGATGCAGGAGCAATAGGTGATCTTGTATCTGCATCTGCAAAGAGGCTTGGGCCCTTCCCTCCAAGGATAAAGGATGTTGGAGTAACAATAGATCTGGCAATTCATGAAGTTGATATTATGTTCTACCTTCTTGACAGTCCAGCATCAACTGTTTACGCTAATATGGGCAGTAAACTTGAAAAATGCATATATGAGGATCATGCAGAGATCATGATGAAATTTGAGAATGGAGTTATTGGTATCCTTGAAACCAACTGGTTAACTCCCTACAAAAAAAGGCAGCTGGACATAACTGGTGTTGATGGCATAATATCCATTGATTACATAGATCAGTCAGTTAAGGTCTATGGAAAAAATGCCCAGAAGGTTAAGGTTGACCATAAGGAACCCCTTAAGGAAGAACTTAATTCATTCTTATCTGCAGTTACAAATGATGAGGAACCAAAGATCACAGGAGAAGATGGTGTGCACGCCCTGAAAGTGGTTTTAGCAGCAATGAAATCTGCTAAACACAAAATACCTGTGAATATGAATGAATGTTAATAATGATTTATCAGTTAATTGATTAATTAAAATACCATTTATGCATCCCCGATCTCAGGGATCTGGATAGAATTGAAGGATTTGGTGACCTATGAATGAAAAACTCATAAAAAAAGCCCAGGAACTTAGAAGTAGAGGTTTTACAACTGGAGAAATAGCTGATGATCTGAACGTGTCCAAGGATACAGCACGATGGCTTATACTACAGGGAACCGGTAAAAAAGCTGAAACTGAAGAGGCAGCACCCCTTGACTTTGCAATAAACTGGAAAAGTCTGGGAGGCAGTTCTTTCCGTATGAAATATGTTTCAGCGGCCATGGTGGATATGGCACTCCAGTACGGAGAACCTGAGGTCATAGTGGGAATAACAGTCAGTGGAATACCATTTGCAACCATGATGGCAGAGATAATAGATGCAGACATATCTGTCTTCCACCCAATCAAACACAGAAAAATGGAAGAAGATGCAAAGGGAGCTGTGAGCAGCAACTTCGCATCTGTAGAGGGTAAAAAGGTTGTTATAGTGGATGATGTTATAACCAGCGGCAGAACCATAGCTGAAGCCATAAAGATCTTCAAGGATGT